>ENA-ORCS01000067-ORCS01000067.1-marine-metagenome-genome-assembly--contig:-NODE-67-length-118878-cov-7.247675_pt1 | contig 118878 bp, 117 predicted proteins | sample MGYA00237781_ERZ508513 | MGnify/ENA primary metagenome ERZ508513 (study PRJEB26184, sample SAMN06268793) | marine metagenome | isolation source: Eden Landing Ponds, San Francisco, CA, USA | place...
GCCATCCGATCGATCTCGCCCAGCGCCTGCTTGAGGTTGCGCTCCTTGGAGTCACGCGTCCTGAATCGCTCGTTCCACTTGCGCAGGCGCTGCATCTTCTTGCGCTGGCTGGCCGACAGCGACCGCCCGTAGGCGTCCTTGTCCTGCCAGCCGATGTTCGTCGAGAGGCCGTCGTCGTGCATCATCTTCGTCGTCGGCGCCCCCACGCGGGACTTGCGGTCGCGCTCGGCGCTGTCGAAGGCGCGCCACTCGGGGCCGTGGTCGATCTCGTCGCTCTCGACGATCAGCCCACAGTCGACACAGGAGCGCTCGCCGTGCTCCTCGTCGCTCTGCAACTGGCCGCCACACTCCGGGCAGGAGGTCCGTTCGGCGTCCGATACGGCCTCCTCGCTCTCGGTGGTTTGCTCACTGTCGGTCGGTCGCTGGGTCTCCGTCGTCGGCCGCGTCCTGATGTCTGTGTTGCTCATGATGGGTGAGAGCGGGCTCGCGGGGTGTCGTGAACGACAGAACCCGGTCGCCCGCATTCGCTAACTATACGTTACATCGACAAGCATATAAATCTTTCCCCTAAGTTTATAAGTGCCGGTATTGTCACTGAAGAAGGTTTCGTTAATCACTAGCACGGTCTTCGAGATACGGTATAAATTCGTTTCGGACGGGACGGCGCCGGTCAGCGACGGGCGCGCCGCAGTCCGAGCGCCGCTAGCAGCGCGCCGAGCGCCGCCACGACGCCCAGTCCGGGCGAACCGCCGCCACCGTCGTCGGACTCGGTGTCGGTCCCGTCGCCCATCGTCTCGGTGCCGTCCATGTCACCCATCGTCTCGGTGCCGTCCATGTCGCCGACCGTCGTGGTCGGCTCCGCAGTGGTGGGTGGCGCCGTGGTGGTCTCCTGGCCACCCGAGGCCTCGACCTGGACCTCTGCAGGGACGACGACCGCACCGGTGTCGGCGACGTACGGGGCGTCGTCGCTGCCCTCGCTGCTCACGAAGTCGTACGTCTGGTCACCGTCCGTGTCCCGGTGGGGCATCGCGATCAGCGTCTGGCTCCCCTCGGGGACGTCGACCTCGACGGTGACGTTCTCGTGGGTGCCCGGCGAGAGGTACTCGGAGGTGCCGACCACGCTGCCGAGGGCCTCGCCGTCCAGCAGACTCGCGTCGTGGATCGTCACGAACCCGCCGTTCTGGAGGGTGACTTCCCGCACCGTCACGGTGCCGTCGTCGCTGGTCTGTGCCTCGAACGCCGCGGAGGCCAGCACCACCGTCTTGGCCGTGTCGACGACCGCCGACCCGTTGCTCGCGTAGGGGCCGTCGTCGCTGCCCCCGCTGCTCACGAAGTCGTACGTCTGGTCGTCGTCGGAGTCGCGATGGGCCATCGGCACCAGCGTCTGACTGGTCCGCAGACGGTCGTCCAGCGTGATCACGACGTCCTCGTGGTACCCCGCCTCGAGGTACTCGGAGGTCCCGACCACGCTGCCGAGTGCGTCGCCGGCGAACAGGCTGGCGTCGTGGATCGTCACGAACCCGCCCTCCGAGAGATCGACGGAGTCGACGACCACGGTCCGACCGTCCGACCGCTGGACGTCCATCGACACCGTCGCGCTGACGGTCGCCTCGGCCTGGGCGACGACCGCCGCGCCGTCGGCGGTGTACGGCCCGTCGTCACTCCCACCGGAGTCGGGGAAGTCGTACGCCTCGTTGTCGTTGGTGTCCTGGTGAGCCATCGGCACCAGCGTCCCATCGTCGGTCAGCGAGTCGGTGAGGTTCACCCGGACGTTCCGGTGCAGCCCCGGCCCGAGGTACTCGGAGGTTCCCCGGATGCTGTCGAACACCGCGCCGTCGCCCACGGAGGCGTCGTGGACCGTCACGAACCCGCCCTCGGGCAGGAAGACGGCGTCGACGACCACGCTGTTGCCGCCGGTCGGGCCGCCGTCGTAGGTCACCGAGGCCTCACTGGCCAGGGTCACGTTGGCGGTGTCGACGACCGCGTCACCGTCGGCGTTCGCGTAGGGGCCGTCGTCGCCGCCCTCGCTGCTCACGAAGTCGTACGTCTGGTCACCGTCGCTCTCGCGGTGTGCCATCGGCACCAGGGTCGTGTTCTCGTCGACCGAGGTCGACAGTTCGACCCGCACGTTCTCGTGAACGCCGGGGCCGAGGTACTCGGAGGTCCCCCGGACGCTGTCGAACACCGCCCCGTCGAGTATGGTCGAGTCGTGGATCGTCACGTACCCACCCTCGGACAGTTCCACACGATCGACGACGACCGCCGAGCCGTCGGTCGGCTGGTCGCTCATCGACACCGTCGCGGAGACGGTCACCTCGGCCTGGGCGACGACGGCGCTCTCACCCTCGGTGTACGGGCCGTCGGTGCCGCCGTTGTCCGCGACGAAGTCGTACACGCGGTCGCCGTCCGTGTCGCGGTGGGGCATCGCCACGTAGGTCCCGCTCTCGGTCAGCGGCTCCTCCAGGGACACCGTCACGTTCTCGTGGGTGCCCGGCGAGAGGTACTCGGAGGTGCCGACCACGCTGCCCAGCGCGTCGTCGCCGACCGTCGAGTCGTGAATCGTGACGAACCCGCCGTCGGGCACCGTCACCGAGTCGACCGTGACGGTCGTCCCGCCACTGGTCTGGGCAGAGAACTGGATGGACCCGACCGTCGCCGAGTCCGCCGTCGCAGCGTCGGCGCTCGGACCACCTCCGGCGCCGTTCGCGAGGGCGCCGGCGACGCCGACCGCGCCCGCGCTGATCACCACCGTCAGTACGACTGCCAACACCATCGGTGTCCGGTGTGACATATCCCGACCGTCGGAGAACTGACTGAATAGTATACGCCGAACTACCACCCAACTTCGTCCCGTAAGGGCCCCCAACTCGGCCGGAATCCATCGCTACGGCGTCGCTACGTGGTACAATCTCAGCCGCCGGTGGATCGAGGGGAAAGAGAGCCGCGGACCGACAGGAGACCGAAGAGAGAATCGCGAATCGACAGGAGAGACAGAGAACCGACGGGTCGCCAGCGCGTCAGTCCCAGGTGATCCAGACGAGGAATCCGATGCCGACGGTCTGCAACACGTTCAGGGCCATCTGGGCCTGCCAGACGATGGTCGGCACCTTGCTCTGGTCGTGCCACCACGTCGACAGCGTCGGGTCGAGGAGGTACGTGTACAGCATCAGCGCGTTCTCCGCCAGCAGGAACACGGCGAACACGAGCAGTCCCAGCGTGTGCTTCGAGCGGAACTGCAGGTAGTTCCGACCCCAGACGTACAGGAGCGCCACCAGCAGCGCGACGTTGACGCCGGCGGCGACCTTCGCGAGGTCGGTCCAGATGCTCATCTCGTATCACCGTACTCCTGTTCGGGGATATACTCTTTCCCAAATCCGCCCATACTCTCGCCGTGGTTCACCGGTTCTGACATGGTTCAGTCCACCTGTTCGAAGATTTCCTCGATCGTGTCCCAGTGGTCTCGCGCGGCCTGACTCGGCAGGTACACCGCCCCGTAGTCGTCGCCGCTGGTCTCGACGATGCCGTTGTCCACGAGCACGTCGAGGTGGTGGCGCACCGTCTTGTAGTCCAGATCGAGCTCCTCGGCAAGCTGGTTGGCGTTGCGCGGCCGCTCGTCGATGGCACGCAGGATGCGCAGGCGGTTCGCACCGCCGCGCGTCCCGGTGAGCACGTACCAGAGGGCCGCCTCCATCGTGTCCCGATGTGAGGCGGCCCCGATATAAAGTCACCCGACTGCGTCTCGGCGTGCGGTCCGGGGGAGAGCTACAAGTGCGATCACCGCCTTACTCGATCGCATGGCCGAGGGTGTCAGCGACCTTCTGCCGCTGGTCGCCTACATCGTCACGGTGGGCGTCTCGGTGCCGGTCACCCTGATCACGCTCCGACTGGCCCGCAGACGCCTGCTCGAACCCGTCCTGACGGCGACGCTCGGGAGCGTCACCCTGCTCGTCCTGCTCGGCGTCGGGACGCTCGCCGCGCTGAACTCCGTCGGCGCCGGGCTCGACGCGCTCCAGACGGCGCTCGTCACCGGCGTCGCGCTGGTGATCGGGCCGCTCGGACTCGGGACTGCGCTGGTCCGGCGTGCGATCGGCGGCGACCGCGACCGGGCGCTGCGGGTCGTCATCTCCGGGTGGCCCGTCGCGCTCGTGGTCTCGGTCGTCGTGTTCGTCGCCCCCGGCGGGCTCGACGGCACGGACGTAACCGACCTCGCGGACCCGGTCGGGCAGGCCGCACTGGCCCTCTGGGTGGCGGTGATCCTGCTCGGCCCCGCCGTCGTCGGACTGACCGTCGCCGCGGTTCGGGGGGCGCCGGGCGTCGAGTCGACGTGACGCGAGCGCTCAGACGGTGAACAGGTGCCCCTCCTCGGGGACGTCCAGCAGCCCCGCTCGCGCGCCCGCGTCCAGCCACCCGTGGCCGTACGAGAACGACGCCAGCGCGTTCACGAGGTCGTCCTCCGCCCGGAAGTGCCGGCCGTCTTCGAGGTACGACTCGGCCATCTCCAGGTGCTCGGCGGCGGCGGCCGCGAGCGGCGTCTCCGGCGGCGCCGCGACGGCGGCGGCGTCCAGTGCCTCCGCGAGCAGCGCCTCGTAGCGGTCGGTCTTCTCGGCGAGGTCGGCGGCCATGCTCCGCCGTGGGCCGCCCAGGCCCTTCCGTGTGTCGTCGGCGGTCAGGAGGCAACGGCACACGACAACCGAATTGCTTTACAGGCGGCTAGCGTACACACGAGATATGAGCGAGGACGCGACACACCGGCGGATGATCGTCGCCGGCAGCGGGATTGCAGGGCTCACCGCGGCGATCTACGCCGCGCGATCGAACAACGACCCGCTGGTACTGGAGGGCGACGAACCGGGCGGACAGCTGACGCTGACCACCGATGTCGAGAACTACCCCGGCTTCCCCGATGGCGTCGGCGGGACCGAACTGGTCGAGGACATGAAGTCCCAGGCGGAGAAGTTCGGCGCCGACGTCGAACACGGCGTCGTCGCCGACCTGGAGGCCGGGCCGCCCCACCGCGTCGAACTCACGAACGGCAACGTCTACACCTGCGACGCCTTCGTCGTCGCCTCGGGCGCCTCCGCGCGGACCCTGGGCGTGCCCGGCGAGGACGAACTGATGGGCTACGGCCTCTCGACGTGTGCGACCTGCGACGGCGCCTTCTTCCGCGACGAGGACATGCTCGTCGTCGGCGGCGGGGACGCCGCTGCGGAGGAGGCGTCGTTCCTGACGAAGTTCGCCGACACCGTCTACGTCGCCCACCGCCGCGACGAGCTGCGCGCCGAGGACGTCTGGCAGGAGCGCCTGTTCGAGAAACAGGACGCCGGCGAACTCGAAATTCTCTGGAACACCGAACTGACCGAGATTCACGGGAGCGCCGCAGACGGCGTCGACCACGTCACCCTCGTCGAGCACCCCGAGGGCCACCCCAAGGAGAAGCTCGACGACCCCGAGCACGCCGACGACGTCGAGACCTACGACTTCGACGTCGGCGCGGTGTTCTACGCCATCGGGCACACGCCCAACACCGACTACCTCGAAGGGACCGGCGTCGAGATGGACGACGCCGGCTACCTCCAGACGACAGGTGGCCGCGGCGGCGGCCAGACCCACACCGACATCGAGGGCATCTTCGGCGCCGGCGACGTCGTCGACCACCAATACCAGCAGGCGGTCACCGCCGCGGGCATGGGCTGCAAGGCCGCGATGGACGCCGACGAGTGGCTGGAGAGCAACGAGGACCGCCTGGGCGCGCCCGCGGAGTCCGCCGTCGCCGACGACGACTAGCGTCGGACGCCACCGCCGCAGAGAGCGCTTCCGAATGGGTCAGTCCTCGCCGTAGCAGTTGGGGTTGTGGCGTTCCCCCGGAGCGCTGACCACCTGATACGCGCCGATCTCCTCGGCGATCTCGATTCGTCTGGTGTACAGTCTAGGGGTTTGGGCCATCGTCGTAACGTCGACACGCGCCGTCTGATCGTCGACGGTCGCCAGCAGTTCGTAGTCGTACCTGTCGGTGTTCGCGTTTTCGAAGATCGGTTCCTCGACTACCGTTTCGTCTTCGACGCGGTACTTCTCGGCGAAGAATGGCGGGTCGGGAACGGAAGGCGTCGCCTCGATCTCGACCGACACCGTCACCGTCGACGGCCGTCGGTTGCTGATCCGAATATCCTCGGCCACGTACTGTTCGTCGCAGGTGTTTGTCGGGGGCTCTGTAGGGAACTCCGTGGGGGACTCGGATCGACCGTCCGAGCGTCGGGTAGCGGTGGTGGTAGTGGTCGTGGTGCTGACGGCGGTGGTCGTGGTGTCCCGTTGGCTCCCGGTGGACTCGTTCGCTGTATCGGCGGTACAGCCCGCGACGCCGACGACAGTGGCGACCGCCGCCCACTCGAGGAACTGCCTCCTCGACGGCATGTTCGACACACCGTACGATCACGCCGAGTACTTTGGGGTCCTTGCGGCAGAGTGGTCCGTTCGAAGCCACGAGCCCTTTTGTGTCCGGACGGCGTGGGTCGGGGCATGGACGACACCGAGATGGTGACGATCGAGATCGACACCGAAGGTAGCAGCGACGAACTGACCCTGCCGGCGGGCCTGCTCGACCTGATCCGGGACGGCGACCAGAGCGATGCCGCCGTCGTCGGCGACGTGGCACTGCTCTCCTTCGCCTCGCGCACTCACCACCTCACTCACCACGGCGAGGGCGACCCGAGCGACGAGATTCTCGCCGTCGAAGAGGCGACGATGGACGCCTTCGAGGACCGGTTCGGCATGACCTTCGAGGAAGCGACCGGCCACGAGCACTGATCGGCAGGCGAGGAGCGGCTACGCGCTACTCTCTGCGCTGGCCCGCTTCGCTTCGAGGACCTTCGCGGTGCTCAGGTCCTCGCTAGTTCTCGCGAGTCACTGCGTTCGCGGTTCCCCGCGGTCGCCGCTCACAGTCGCGATTCTCGCTCGCTGCGCTCGCGCCGAATCGCGCTCCCCGATCGCAATTCGGAGACGTTCGCTGCGCTCACGTCTCCCTACTGCTCCGCGGTTCCCTACGGTCACCGCTTCGCTTCGAGGTTCCTGCGGAACCTCGCTACCGCTCGGGGAACCCTACTACTCCGCGGTTCCCTACGGTCACCGCTTCGCTTCGAGGGCTCTCACTCCGTTCGACCCCTCGCTACTCTTCCCCAAACACGTCGTCCAACGACGGCTCCGGGGGTTCGGCCTCGATTTCCGCACGAATCAGACGGCGACGGCGCTGCTCGCGTTTGTTCTTCCCGGACCGCTCGCGACCGCGTTTGGTGTCACCCATACCACGACCCACGACACCAACCCACATAGTACCATCGCCGCCGATCCGGGTGTGGACGCCGTCCGACCCGTCCGACCGAATTCGCTCAGTCGAGCACGTCCCAGTGGAGCACGATCCCGCCGTCGAGTCGCTCGGTCTCGCGCAGGGCCAGTTCGGGGAAGTCGCCGAGGAACCCGTCGCCGTCGGCCAGCGTCGGCGCGTCCCGGCCGCCGATCACCGTCGGCCCGACGAACACCGACAGGTCGTCGACGAGGCCCGCCTCGAACAGCGAGAAGATGATCTCGCCGCCGCCCTCGACCATCACACGCTCGACGCCGTGGTGTGCTTCGAGCGCGTCGAACGCCGCCGAGAGGTCGACCCGCTCCACCCCGGCGGTGACCGTCTCGGCGCCAGCCGCCTCGAACCGACGCACGCGGCCCTCGGGCGCGGCCTCGCTGACGAGAACGACCGTCGGCGCCGCGGTGTCGAGAATCCGGGCGTCGGGGGGCATCCGCCCCTCGGAGTCGGCGACGATTCGGAGCGGTGGGTCCGTCGCCTCGTCGGCGAGGAGGTGCGGATCGTCCGCGACGACCGTCCCGACGCCGACGAGGATGGCGTCGCTGTCGGCCCGCAGGTCTGCGACGCGGTCGAAGTCCTCCTCGCCGCTGATCTCGATCTGCTCGCGCCGACGCGTGGAGAGCTTCCCGTCGGCGCTGACGGCGGCGTTGACCCGAACGTGCATGCCCGAGCTGTCCGTCGGTCTCGGAAAACCGCTTTCGGTGTCCGACGATCACGACCGCGACCCACCCCGTCGGGCCGCATCTTTTTTGAGCTGTTACGTAGTCGTCGGTACCGATGGAAATCTCCCTGCGGGACATCGTCCTGGTCCACCTCGCGGAGCGGTCCGCGACTGTCGAGGCCGACGCCGCGGTGCCGGTCGCGGAGCTGTGCGAGGTGCTCGGGTTCGAGAAGCGGGGGCTGTCCGGTCGCGTCGAACTCCTCTCGACTCTCGACGAACTGACCGGCGCAGAGCTGGTCGTCGAACACGGACGGGCCGACAGGGGGATCGCCGGCGAGCAGCGAGGGTACGCGCTCACCGACCGCGGGCGAGAGCGGGCGGCGACGATCCGCGACCGCGTCGCCGACCGCGTCGTCACCGTTCGAGACGGCGACCCCGTCGACGTGCCGCTGTCCGCGATCGACGAGCACCTGCCGCCGCCGGCCCTGGCCAGGGCGCTCGCGCGACTCGGCGACGACGGGGTGGTCCGGGTCGCCGCGCCCGACGAGCGGTTCGTGAACCGCACGGCCGACCTCGACCGACTGGAGCGAGTCCTCGACCGCGTCGCCGGGGGCGACCCCGCCTCGGTGCTCGTCGCCGGGGCCGCCGGCATCGGGAAGACGACGCTGGTGTCCGACGAGTTCGCCGACCGCGCAGCCGCGGCGGGCGTCCGGATCGTCGTCGAGACCTGCAGCGCCGACCGGACGGAGCCGTACGGGCCGATCGGCGACGCCGTCGAGCGACTGGGCGTGACGGACCTCCCACTTCGCTCTGACGCCGATCCCGACCCGTCCGACGCCGAGACCTACGCTGCCGAGCGGTCGGCGATGTTCGAGGCCGTCGCCGACGGTCTCACCGATGCCGCCGCGGACGCGCCCGTGGCGCTGGTCGTGGAGGACCTCCACGCCGCCGGCGAGGCGACGCTGGCGCTGTTCGAGGCCCTCTCGACGCAACTCCACGGTGGCGTCGCGCTGATCGGCACCTACCGGCCCGAGGACCTCCCCGCCGACCACCCGCTCGACCGACTCGCCGAGGCCTGGGACGACGATGCACACGCAGACGCCGAGGCGCGGTCGGTCGACCGGGTCCACCGCACGCTGTCGTCGTTCTCGCGGGCGGACACCCGCCGCCTGATCGAGTCCGTCCTCGGCGAGTCGGAGGTGCCGGCGGCGTTCGTCGACATCCTCTACGAACACACCGGCGGGAATCCGCTGTTCGTCGAGGAGAGCGTCTCTCGGGCCGTCTCAGAAGGGATCGTCGACCCGGCGTACGACGTCTACCCGGAGGAGCGCTCGGCGCTGCCGCTCCCCGAGAGCGTCGAGGCGGCCATCGGCCTCCGGGTCGGCGCCGTCGACGACGCAACCGAGAGGATGCTGGAGGTCGCGGCGCTGATCGGGCAGGAGGTGCCGACCGACGTCCTCGCGGCGGCGCTGGACCTCGACGCGGACGCGGTCGATCGGCGCCTCGACCTGCTGGTCGACGCACGGGTGCTCGAACGCGCCGACGAGGAGACGCTGCGGTTCGCCAGCGGGCTCGTCCGAGAGACCTGCGTCGACCGGGTGCCAGACGAGCGGGCGGCGGCCCACCACCGCCGCATCGCGGAGGCGTACGCCACCGTCCACGAGGACGACCCGGACAGACACGCCGCGGTCGCGCGCCACCGCCGGGCCGCCGGCGACCACGAGGCGGCCTTCGAGTCCTACCGCGAGGCCGGCGAGCGAGCGCTGGAGCTGTACGCCGCGGAGGCGGCCGCCGAGGCCTTCGAGACGGCCCACGCCATCCACGAGGAGGCCCTCGACTCCCCGGCGGACGACGAGGACGCCCTGGCGCTGCTGGATCGGCTGGCGACCACACAGATGCTCCAGGACGACTACGCCGCCGCCGACCGGTACCTGCGGTACGTCGCCGAGCGCACCACCGACGACGACCGCCGGCGAACCGTCGCGACGCGGCGAGCGCGGCTGTGGCGCGAACGCGGCGACTACGAGCGGGCGTTGGACGTCGTCCAGTCCGCGATCGAGGCGGCTGGCGTCGACGAGACCGCAGAGAGCGCCGACCTCGTCGCCTTCGAGGGGTTCCTCCAGGGCAAGCGCGGCGAGTACGACGCCGCCGAGGACGCCTACGACCGCGCGGTCGCGCTCGCCGAGGCGGTCGGCGACGACGACCTGATCGAGCGGCTCCGGCGCAGCAGGGCCGGCGTCGACCTCGAACGGGGCACCGTCGACGAGGAGACGCTGTCGGCGTTCCAGGCGGCGCTGGAGACCGCCCGCGAGGACGACGACGAGATGAGCGAGGGGATCGCGCTGCTGAACCTCGGGATCGCGTTCGCCGAGCGTGGCGACTACGAGCGCGCCGAGGCGCGACTCAGGGACTGTATCGACCGCTTCGAGTCGGTCGGCGTGGAGAACCACGTCTGCGACGCGCGCAACACCCTCGGGACCGTCCTCGCCAGTCGGTGCCGGTGGGACGACGCCCTCGACGAGTACGAGCAGGTGCTCGAGACCGCCAGACGCCTGGACAACGGACGCCTCCAGACGTACGCCCACATCAACACGACCGAACTCCACGAGACACGCGGCGATGTCGACCGGGCGCGAGAGTGCGCCGCCGCCGGGCTCGCCGTCGCCGAGGAACTGGACAACCCCCACTACTGCGTCGAGACGCTGCTGGGGCTGACCCGCCTCGCGCTGGCCGCCGACGAGCCCGACACCGCGGCCGAGCACGTCGAGCGCGCCGCCACGATCGCCGCAGAGGAGGTCACGGAGGTTCTCCCGCGAGTCTGCGCGCGCCACGGTGACGTGGCCCGGGCCCGGGGCGACGACGAGACGGCGCTGACCCACTACGACCGCGGCCTCGACCGCCGCGAGTCCGTCGGTGAGGCCGCCGCCGACGCCGTGCTCCCGTTGCAGACCGGCGCCGCGCTGGCCGCCGTCGCCACCGGCGACCACGACCGCGCCCGGGCGGCCGCCGACGCCGCGCTGTCGGCAGCACGGGACGGGCTCGGCGCCGACGAGCAGGCGCCGTTCGTGCGCGCTCACACCGTCGCCGGCGTGGTCGCACGCGAGCGCGGCGGCCACGACGACGCCGGCCAACACCTGGGGACTGCCCTGGAGCGAGCTCGCGCAGACGGTCGCCGCCTCGGCGCGTGGCGCGCGAACTACGAACTGGCGCTTGTCGAGCTGGCCCTCGGCGACGACCAGGAAGCGACCAGTCGTCTCCGCGACGTCCGCGATGCCGCCGCCGAGGGCGGCGCCGAGCGACTCGTCCGCCGCTGCGAGGCGGCGCTGTCGGAGTCGTGAGGACCGAGACGCCTCGCTGTCGCTCGGCGTCGTTGCACCGCGAGAAGCGCCGAGGAGGAGATTTGAACTCCTGAGTCCTTACGGACAGTTGCTCTCGAAGCAACCGCCTTGGCCAGGCTAGGCTACCTCGGCTCACCTCAACGTCGCCGCCTGCCGTAATAATGCGTTTCGGTTCGTGGTCGCCGCGACCGTGTTGCGAACCAACAGGACTTTGTTTCGACGGCTGGGGATGGCGTACATGGAAGTCCCCGAAGCGAGCGAGGACAGCAACGCGATCCTCGACACGATCGGCGAGGCCGTCATCGCCGACAGAGAGTTCCTGGAGACGGTGCTGCTGGGCGTCCTGGGGCGCGGGCATGTGCTCCTCGAGGACGTCCCGGGAACCGGCAAGACCCTGACAGCTCGCAGCTTCGCCTCCGCGCTGGGCCTGTCCTTTTCCCGCATCCAGTTCACGCCGGACCTGCTGCCGACCGACGTGACCGGCACCCACGTATTCAACGAGGGTGACCGCGAGTTCGAGTTCAGCGAGGGCCCCATCTTCGCGAACATCGTGCTGGCCGACGAGATCAATCGCGCGCCGCCGAAGACCCAGGCGGCGCTGCTCGAAGCGATGGAGGAAGAGCAGGTCACCGTCGACGGCGACACCCGCGACCTCCCGACGCCCTTCTTCGTCATCGCGACCCAGAACCCCGTCGAGCAGGAGGGTACCTTCCCGCTGCCGGAGGCCCAGGTCGACCGCTTCATGGTCAAGACCTCGATCGGCTACCCGGAGGAGGAAGGCGAGGTGGAACTGCTGCGACGCCGCGCGGGCCGCGTCGACCAGAGCCCCTCCATCGAGACGGTCGTCACGCCCGACCAGGTCGAGGACCTCCGGGAGGTGCCCGAGACGGTGCGGGTCCACGAAGACCTCCTGCAGTACATCGCCGAGGTCGCCCGCGCGACCCGCGAGGACCCCCGTGTCCAGGTCGGCGTCTCCCCGCGTGGCACCCAGCGACTGTTCGAGGCCGCCCGCGCCCGCGCCGCCATGGAGGGCCGGGAGTACGTCACCCCCGACGACATCAAGACCATCGCCCAGCCGGTGCTGGCCCACCGCCTCGTGCTGACGCCGGACGCGACGGTCAACGACATCGAGAAGTCACAGATCGTCTCGGCGGTGCTGGACGGCGTCCCCGTCCCGACCGTCGAGTAGTCTCCGACGCCCGCTTCTCAGGCCTGCTGTAAATCCCGAAACTCGAAGCGGAAGTCCGTCCAGTCGGCCGGGTCGCGGTCGTGGCGGAGTTCGAGCGTCCGCTGCTCGCCGGCCCCGAGCGTGATGCGTTCGCTGACCCTGGACACGATGGGGGTCGCGCCGGTTTCGCTCCCCCGGAAGGTGACGACGGAGACGGTCGTCACCGACCACGCCCGGTCGCTCGTGTTCTCGACGGTCCAGGTAGTCAGCGTGTCGCCGTCGTCGCCGCGGATGTCGTACTCCACGCCGGTGAACACGTCCTGTGCGCCGGTCGTCGGCGGTTCCGTCGTCGTCCCGAACCCGCCGCCTCCGCCACCACCACCGCCACCGCCGCCACCGGTGATCAACGTCCCCTGCGGTCGAGAATCGTCACCGTCACCGCCACAGCCGGCGAGGGCGGCGCTGGTCCCGGCCGCGAGGGCGCCGAGAAACGTCCGTCTGTCCATACGGTCGGTGACGGCGACGGGGGTTGAAACCCTTGTGGATCGACAGGAGTCGACGGGCAGTTACTGGTACATCCGCAGGGGCTGGGCCTGCGAGCTCTCCTCGCTGGTGGCCTCCTGCATCTGCTTGGCGAGTTGCTGTTTCTGCTTGCGAATCTCCGCCGCGCGGTCGGCGAGCACGCCGACGCTCACGTCGACGTCGGCGATGGGGCCGACCCCGACCTCGAGGAGGGCGCGGGCGGCCAGCGGGTCGGGGAAGTTGGGGTCGCTCTCGACGACGAGGCCGACGCCGTCGATGCCCTCGCGTGCAGTGTCGTGCAGGAGCGCGCCCGTGGGGCCGCTGACGGCGCCGCTCTCGGGCGGCGCCTCGATGCCCGCCTCGTCCAGCAGGGCCGCCGCCTCGCCGGTGGCGATCCCGCGAACGCCCGGAGCGCCCTGCGGTTCGACCTCGAGCGGCGCGCCCTGCTCGCGGGAGGGGCGGCCGCTGAGGAAGATCGGTCGCACGTCGTTGCGCGCCATCCAGCCGACGACGCAGTTCGCGAAGTTGTCGGCCGACTCCGCGGAGACGGGGACGTCGCTCTGGAGCGCGAGGAGGTCTCGTTCGGCGTCGGCGTACAGCCGGACCGGCGCCTGCACCGTCGCGTCGCCGGCGTGATACACGCCGACGCTCGGGATGCCGTCACAGTAGATGCTGGCGTAGTGCTCCATCTCGAAGGCATCGACGAGGTGGTCGGTCGCGATCTTGCCGACCAGCCCGATCCCGGGCAGTCCCTCGACAAGCGTCGGGTCGTCGAGCGCGAGGCCGTCCTCGTGGACGATGATCTCTCCCATGGGCGTGCCGGCGGGCGGCAGGAACATAAACTTCCTGACGGCACCGGGGTGTCGGCCTGCCACTTTGTGTCGCAAACCTCATGTCAGTAGGGGCCGTGGGTCGAGCGTATGGCCACCGAAGACGCGAGCGAGACGGGCGACGTCGATCCGGAACAGCTCAGGGCGCAGCTGTCTCGCATCCAAGAGGCGATGGGCCTGGTCGAGCGCTACCGATCGGCGATCGAGCAGTGGCTGGTGTTCGGCGTGCTGGTCTCCGTCGCCTCGGTCGCCTCGCAGTATCTCTACACCAACGAACTGTCCTGGACCTGGTACTGGGTCGTCTGGATCGGCGGCCTCGGCGGTGGCTCCGCACTGTACGGTCGCCTGCGCGGTGGGTCGGTGTCGTGGGGTGGCGACGAGGGCCGCCCGGACGTCAACGCCATCTTCGCCGGCGTGTACTTCGCGTTCCTCCCGCTCCTCTGGGTCGTCTACCAGTTCGTTCCGGACCTGAGCTACGCCGAGAACAATCTGCTGGTGCTGGCGGTGATCTGCGTCCTGCTCGGAGTGGGCTATCTGGTCCTCGGCAACGTCCTGAAGGCGTACTACATCCGCGCGCCCGACCGCTACGCCTTCTACGTCGGTGGCGTCCTGCTCGTCGTCCTCGGGCCGCTGCTCCCGGCGTTCGAGATCGGACGAACGTACCCGTACCTGGTGTTCGGTGCCGTCTACCTCGTGTACTCGGTCGCAACGTACCTCTACCTCCGATGACGATGGACCTCGACAAACTCGTCCACCAACCGACGCGGTTGCAACTGTTCGCGTACCTGTACCGCCACGGTGCGTCCACGTTCACCGAACTGCAGAACGAGCTGGAGCTCACGGAGGGGAACCTGTCGAGTCACCTCGGGACGATGGAGGATGCCGGGGCCGTCGCCGTCGAGAAGGAGTTCGTCGACCGCCGGCCACAGACCACCTACGAGCTGACCGCCGACGGCGAGACGCTGTTCGAGGACCACGTCCAGACGCTCGAAGCGTTGCTCGACGACGTGGCAGAGTGAGCGGCTTCGAATTTGTGATTGGAAATCCAACTGTTTGATTTGTGCTGCAAAGTAGATTTACAACACAAATCTTTTCATGGTGCAGAACAGTCTCCGGAACATGGCGACCGGCACGGAGGCGACCCACGACGTCGCTCGCGAGACGGACACTGCAAGTGCAAGCTGGACGATGCAGACGGCGGCGTTCGCCCGGCGGACCCTGCGGGCGACGCTGCGCTCGCGGGCGACGCTGATCTGGGGATTCGGCTTCCCGGCGTTCTGGTACGTCCTCACCAGCGTCGCCTTCCTGCCGGGCGCCGAGGCCGTCGGCGGCGCCGGCAACCTGGCCGCGGTGAAAGCGTCGACGGCGGTCGCGCTGGGGCTGTTCGGCGCGCTGACGGTGACGCTCGTGCTGTTCGCCAGCGGCCTGGGCCGGGACGTCGGCGAGAAACGCTACCGGAAGCTACGCTCGCTGCCGGTCGCCCCCAGCGCCGACTTCGCCGGGCGGTACCTCGCGGGGCTCTCGGTCGCGGCCAGCTCGTACGTGCTCGTGTTGATCCTCGGGTACTTCGACGGGGCCCGCTACGCGTTGCAGTCGCCCGTCTCCGTCCTCGTGGTCGTCGGGTCGCTAGCGCTGTTCTCGCTGATCGGCGTGTCGCTGGCGGTGCTGGTGACCGTGCTGGTCTCGGACGCCGAGATGATCGTCGGCATCACGAACGCCGTCCTGCTGGTGACGTACTTCCTGACGGGGTACAACGGCCTGATGCCCGGGCTGCTCCCCGACCGCGCCCGGTTTCTGGTCAACGTCGCGCCGAACGCGCTGGCGGCGCGCCTACAGGTGTGGCACCTGACCGACGTGCCCGCGACCACCCCGGAGGGCGCCGCCTCGACCGGCCTCGCCCCGCCCGCGCTCCCGATCGGCCCCGAGTACGTCGCGCTGCTTCTCGCGTGGGCGCTGGCGCTGGGTGCGGCGGCGGCCGTCGCGATGGACCGTGGCATCTACCGCGGGGAGGGAGGTGAGTGACCGTGAGCGCCGACGCCGCCGTCCGCGTGCGCGACCTCCGGAAGGGGTTCGGCGGGGAGCACGTCCTCGACGGCGTCGACCTCGACGCCGAACGCGGCGAGGTGACGGTCCTGCTGGGACCCAACGGAGCCGGCAAGACGCTGCTGCTGTCCTGCGTCGCCGGGGGGCTCCATCCCGACGCCGGCGATGTGTCGGTGTTCGGCGAGTCGCCGTCGGCGGCGCGGGCCGATCTCACCTTCGGCCTCCAGGACGGGATGCTCGTCCCCCAGCTCACCGGCCGGGAGAACGTCGCGTTCTTCCGCGACCTCCACCCCGGCGCCACGGACCGCTGGCGCGACGTGCTGACCGAACTGGACTTCGACGAGGACGCCCTGGACCGCGAAGTTCGGGACTACTCCGGCGGGATGAAGCGTAAACTCGAACTCGCGATCACGCTCGCCGTCGACGCCCCCCTCGTCCTGCTGGACGAACCGACCGCCGCGCTGGACATGACCGCCGTCGAGACGGTCCACTCGCTGCTGGCCGACCGGGCCGCCGACGGCGACGCCGTGGTGCTGTCGAGTCACCTCCCGGTCGACGCCGACCTCGCCGACTCCGTCGCCGTCGTCACCGAGCGCGGCGTCGTCGCTCAGGACGACCCCGAGACGCTACGTTCGGCCGTCCCGCCCGTCGTGCGCGCTCACGGCCCCGTCGACGGGCTCGCCGAGCACGTCCGCGACGGACGTGTCTTCCGTGGCGACGACGGTCGTCGCGGTTTCCTCCCCGACGGCGCGGACCGCGACGCCGTCGTCGACGCCCTCGCCGCAGACGGCGTCGACGTCCGCATCACCGACCCCACGGTCAGCGACCTGTTCGACTACCACGTCCACGTCGCCTGATACGGTCTATTCTCACAGTGTACCGGGAGCGCGCGGCGCGCTCCCGGAAGAAGGCGAGAATAGGCCGTATTGACCTTCGGCCCTCCTGTCGCTCGCCGCGGGTCCGGCACCGCCGATGGGCAAACGGTTTGGGCGCCGCCCGCGAGCACTCGGTATGTTCGAGAAATCCACGTGGATTCGGCTCCCCCGGAACGTGGTGGTCGGGCACGGCGTCCTCGACCGGACCGCCGAGGCCGTCTCGGAACTGCACCTCACGGGACGGCCGCTGATCGTCACCAGCCCGACGCCCCGCGAGATCGCGGGCGAGCGGGTGCTGACGGCGTTTCGCAGCCACGGCGACGAGCCCGAGGTCGTCGAGGTCGAGACGGCCACGTTCGACGCCGTCGAGCGCGTCATCGCCGCCTCGGAGGCCGCGGAGACGGACTTCTTCGTCGCGGTCGGCGGTGGGAAGGCCATCGACATCGCGAAGATGGCCGCCGACGACCGCGGGCAGGGGTTCGTCTCGATCCCGACCGCTGCCAGCCACGACGGCATCGTCAGCGGTCGCGGCTCCGTCCCGGAGGAGGACACGCGCCACAGCGTCGCCGCGGAACCACCGCTGGCCGTGATCGCCGACACCGAGATCATCGCCGACGCCCCCTGGGAGCTGACGACCGCGGGCTGTGCGGACATCATCAGCAACTACACGGCGGTGCTGGACTGGCGACTCGCCAACCGCCTGAAGAACGTCCAGTACTCCGAGTACGCCGCCTCGCTGGCGGAGATGACCGCCGAGATGCTCGTCGACAACGCCGACGCCGTCCGCCCCGGGCTCGAGGAGTCCGCCTGGGTCGTCGTCAAGGCGCTCGTGTCCTCGGGCGTCGCGATGTCCATCGCCGGCTCGTCGCGACCCGCCTCGGGCGCCGAACACCTGTTCTCCCACCAGCTCGATCGGCTGGCACCCAACGCCGCCCTCCACGGCCACCAGGTCGGCGTCGGCTCGATCGTCACCGCGTACCTCCACGGCGGCGACCGGGGCATCTGGCAGGACATCCGCGGCGCGCTGGACGACATCGACGCGCCGACGACCGCCGACGAGCTCGGCGTCGACGACGAGACGGTCGTCGAGGCGCTGACGACCGCCCACCGCATCCGCGACCGCTACACCATCCTCGGCGACGGCGTCAGCGAGGCCGCGGCCATCGAGGCGGCGACCCGGACCGGCGTGATCTGACGTCCCGCTCACCCCGTCTCGACGCCCTCCACCACGACCCGGAACCCACCGTGCTCGCTGTCGGTCGCGTGGACGTCCCAGCCGTGAGCGACGACGATCTGTCTGACACTGACCAGCCCCATACCGTGGTGACCGTCGCCGGACTTCGAGGAGACGCCGGGCTCGAAGAGCCGATCGGGGTCCGCCGCGTCGACTCCGGGACCGTCGTCGGCGACGACGAATCCCTCGTCGGTGGTGTCGACCCACACGGAGACGTTCTCGCCAGCGTGTTCGAGGGCATTGCCGAGCAGGTTCTCCAGCAGGCGCCGGACCGCCTCGGGGTCGGCACGAATCGTCGCGTCGGTCGTCGTCAGTGAACTCGTCGGTGGCGGGTCCAACGACGCCCAGACCCGTTCGGCGGCGGCGCCGAGGTCCACCGGCTCGGTCTCGTCGACGACCTCGCCACGGCGCATCACGGCGGCCAGTTCCGTCCGTATCTCGTCGGCGCGATCGAGCGCGTCCAGCGCCGTCTCGACGTGAGAGACGTCGTTGGTCTCGATGGCGAGTTCGAGGCGGCCCCGGACGGTCGCCAGCGGCGTCTGCAGGTCGTGCGAGAGGACGGCGGCCAGTTCGTCCAACTGCTCGCTCTGCCGACGCAGCTGGCGCGTCTGCCGGACGTGGTCGGTGACGTCGGTCGCGACGCCGAACACCGCGACCGGGCTGTCGGGATCGCTCTCGGTTCCGACGTCGTACACCGGGACCGTCGAAGTCGAGAACACCCGGCGCTCGCCGTCGACGAGCAGTTCCGTCTGGGTCTCGACTGGTTCGGCGCGCTCTGTCGCCGCCCGGTCGTTGCGCTGCAGCTCCGCGGCCGTCTCAGGGGGGTGTAACTCCTCGTCCGTGCGGCCGACCACCGTCTCGTCGTCGAGGTCGAACAGGTCACGGTAGCCACCGTTGACCAGCAGGTACTCCCCATCGGTGTCCTTCAGGAACATCGGCGTCGTCGTGTTCTCCAGGATGGCCGCCAGACGCCGGCGGGTCGTCTCCAGTTCCTGCTCGCGGCGTTTCAGCTCGGTGATGTCGATGAGAATGCCCGAGAACACCTCTCCCTCGTGGGTCGGCGAGTCGTGTTTCTGTCCGCTGTCGAGCACCCATCGTACGTCGCCCGTCTTGTGGAGGACGCGGTAGGTCAGTTCGTAGGAGCCGGTCGCCTCGAGTTCCTCCCTGAGCGTTCGATTGTGGTACTCCCGGTCCTCGGGGTGGATCGCCTGCTCGGCGAGGTGGACGTCCGCCTGAAGTTCCTGCTCGGTGTAGCCCATCAGTTCCTCGCAGTTACCGCGGATCAGCGTCAACGGCCACTCCGGCTCGTCGCGGTGCTGGTAGACGATCCCCGGGAGGTTGTCGACGAGGACGTCCAGTTGCCGGCTCGCGCGTGCCCCACGAACGGTGTTGAGAATGCGGTTCGCCAGCACCGCGTACTGGTCGGTGCCAGTCTCCTTCTGGAGATACTCGGTCACTCCCGCCGAGATGGCCTCGCTAGCGACTTCCTCGCTCCCCTTGCCCGTGAACAGCACGAACGGGAGGTCGCCGTGGCGCTCCCGGACGCGTTCGAGAAACTCCACGCCGTTCGTCTCGGGCATGTCGTAGTCGGAGACGACACAGTGGAACGTCTCTTCCTCCAGGCGATCGAGACCCGCCGCGGCGCCGGGGGCGGTCTCGACGGTCAGGTGGTCGTCGGCCCGTTCGAGGAACGTCGCAGCCATGTCCGCGAACCCCGGCTGGTCGTCCACGTGGAGGACCCGTATCGGGTCTGTCATACGCCATTACTGCACACCTCGGGTGAAAACCGTTGCTACGACTCCGGGCGCGAATCGGCGGGGTAGCGCCGCGTCGCCACCTCCTCGTACAGCACCGTCTCCGGTGCCGACCGAAACCACTCGACTGCGGCGATCTCGCCGTCGCGTGGCCGGGGTTCACCGCCGACGTGGTGCCCGTCGAACACCACGATGGGGGCGATCACCGCGGGGCGATCCGGGTCGGTCTCGTCGCGCACCGTGACGCGGTGGACGTCGTTCAGCCCGACGATCTCGGCCTCGACGCCGGTCTCCTCGCGGGTCTCCCGGAGCGCCGCCGTCTCGACCGACTCGTCGGGTTCGACTTTCCCACCGGGGTCGCCCCAGCCGTGGTCGCCCTCGTTGCGCACCAGCAACACCTCGCCGGCGTCGTTCGTGAGCCAGATTCCGGCCCCGCCGTTGGCGCCCGCCCGGAGGCGCTCCCGGAACCGGTCGTAGCTCGCCGGCTCGACGTGCCAGGTCTTCTCGACGACCGGCACCGCGCCGTAGTCGTCTTCGAGGCGGTCGCACAGCGACGCGAAGCGGTCGGCGCCGACGAGCTCGGTCATGGACGCGTCACGAGCGCGGCGACGGACAAAAGCGACCCGATCCGCCGCCCCCGTCGGGCGCTCCGCCACGCTTACGTCGGCGCTGGGGCAGCTACGGCCATGGTCGGACCGCGCGGGCCGGTGAACGACGAGTACGAGCCGGAGTCGTACGACGAGCAGGTTCCGGACGACGTGGCCGAACAGCGCATGCGACGGCTGCCGGAGCGCTGGCGCGGCGTCGCGCGGACGCCGACGGCCTGGGGGCGGCGCCACTGGACCGACCTGGGCCAACTGCTCGGGTTCGGCGCGGTGGCCGCGGGCGTGGTCGTGTTCCTCGTCGACGAGTCCGCGGCGTTCACGCTCGGCGGCGGTGGGGCCGTCCTCGCCGGGACCTCGACGCTGCTGGCGGCGGACCTGCTGGCGACGCACAACCAGCGCCGCGCCGCCGATCCGCACGCCCGCGACCCCACCCACGACGAACCTCGGTCGGTGGCCGGCTTCGTCCTCATCGGCTTCGCGATGGTGGCCGCCGGCCTGATGGCACTCGGACTGGCCGGCTGACCGCCCGGCGCCGTGTGTATCATCCCGGTGATTATTCACCCCGGCGGTCGACGACAGGGTCGTGACAGCCATCGACGTCCGCGGCGTCACCAAGGAGTTCGGTGACGTCCGCGCCCTCCAGAGGCTCGAGTTGACCGTCGACGACGGCGAGATATTCGGGTTCCTCGGGCCGAACGGCGCCGGGAAGTCGACGACCATCGACGTGCTGCTGGACTTCGTCCGCCCGACCGCCGGCGAGGCACAGGTGCTGGGCATGGACGCCCAGCGGCGGTCGGAGGCCATCCGCGAGCGTGTCGGCGTGCTCCCGGACGGGTTCGGCGTCCTGGGACGGATGACCGGGCGCCAGCACGTCGAGTTCGCCATCGAGGCCAAGAACGGCGACGACGACCCCGACGCCCTCTTGGAGCGGGTCGGCGTCGCCGACGCCGCCGACCGGCGGGCGATCGGCTACTCGAAGGGGATGGCCCAGCGGCTGATGCTCGCGATGGCCCTAGCGGGCGAGCCCGACCTCCTGATCCTCGACGAGCCCTCGACGGGGCTGGACCCCGGTGGGGCCCGCGAGATGCGCGAGATCGTCCGCGAGGAGAACGAACGGGGCGCGACCGTGTTCTTCTCCAGTCACATCCTCGAACAGGTCGAGGCCGTCTGCGACCGCGTCGGCATCCTGCGGGCGGGCGAACTCGTCGCCGTCGACGAGATCGACGACCTCCGCGAGCGGGCCGGGACGGTCGGCCAGCTGCGTCTGACACTCGACACGGTGCCGGAGGGGCTGTTCGACGCGCTCCAGGACCTCGATGGCGTCGAGGGCGTCAAGCGTGAGGGTGGGGACGTGGTCGTCGCCTGCGCCGATCCCGCCAAGGGGCCGGCGATCCGAACCTGCTACGAGGCCGGCGCGGCCGTCGAGAACGTCCGGACCAGCCAGGCCTCCCTGGAGGAACTGTTCATCCGCTACACGGAGGGCGACCGATGAGGTGGCTCCAGATCGCCCGCAAGGACGTCGCCGACGCCCGACGCAACCGCAACGTCTGGCTCGTGGTCGGCCTGTTCGTCCTGATCGGCGTCGGCGTGGGCTACCTGTACGGCGACAGCGCCCCCAGCGGCGACGGGACCGGCCTCGCCGGCGCGATGTACCTCGTGCTGTCGGCGCTGGTGACCATCGTCGCGCTGATGCTCGCGCAGAACGCCGTCGTCGAGAAGGACGAGAGCGGCGAACTCACCGCCCTGCTCGGTCTGCCGTTCTCCCGTGCGGAGGTGGTTGGCGGCACCTTCGCCGGCCGGGCAGCGGTCGTCGCCGCCAGCGCCGTCGCGGGGATGCTGGTCGCGCCGGTGCTCGCACTGGCGCTGGGGGCGTCGGTGACGCTCGCCGACTACCTCCTGACGACGCTGGTCGTCGTGCTGGCCGGCGTGGCCTTCGTCGGCATCGCGCTCGGTCTCTCGGCGGCGACACGGTCGTCGACGCGGGCCGCCGCGGGAGCGTTCGGCCTGTTCCTGCTGTTTTTCGCGCAGGTCTGGAACCTCCTGCCGCTGGCGGTGGTGTACGTCGCCAACGGCTTCGCGTTCCCCGAGTCCCAACCCACCTGGACCAACTGGTTCGTCGAACTGAACCCGCTGTACGCGATGCAGAACCTCCTGCACGGACTCGTCCCGCGGCTGACGGACATGTCGATGTACGGGCCCGTCAGAGAGAGCGCGCCGGCGTACGACGCGGCGTGGTTCGGGCTGCTGGTGTTGCTGTTCTGGGCGGTCGTGCCGACGCTGCTGGGGTATTGGCGGTTCGACCGCCGGGACCTCTGAGCGGTCCGACTAGCCGAGGTCGGCCCGCTCGAAGCGCCAGTAGCCCAGCGCCAGCGGGACGACCAGCCACACCGCGAGGATGACCAGGCCGAACTCGTCGGTGAGGTAGAACGGGAGGTCGACGGCCTCGACGGCAGCCTCGTACCCCTCCTGGCCCGGTGCTCCCTGCCCACCCTGGGTTGCCTGGCTGGCGCGCTCGCCCTTGAAGAAGTCGTTCTGCATCCGCTCGGGCAACACAAGGTTCAGCGCCTTCTGGAACGCGAAGAAGGGGCTGACGTACTGGACGAACTGGTAGAGGTCTATGTTCGCCCCCAACCCGAGGAGGTCCTCGTGAAGGAACCGGACGATCGCCCGGACGTTGATCCCGGGCAGGAAGAACACGAGGATGCTCACGAAGTACGTGCCGACGGCACCGGCGACCGCCCGCGACCGCGAGGAGGTCAGCGCCGACACCGCGACGGCGACGCCGACGAACACCGCGCCGTACAGCACCGTCATGGCGAAGATGCCGACGAACACGCCGATGGGGAACACCGCGAACCTGACCAGCGAGATGATCAGCGCGACGACGAACATCACCGCGACGGCGACGGTGACCATCCCCAGCCGACTGATGAGTTTGCCCAGCACCACGTCCCGACGGCTGTTGGGCAGGCCCAGCAGGAACTTGATCGACCCGCTGTCCCGTTCCCCGGCGATGGCGAGGTACGTCGCGATCAGCACGACGATCGGCAGGAGGATGGCGTTGATGCCAGCGATGGAGTAGAACAGGTTCTGGACGACCTCGCTGTCTGGTGTCCCGGTCGATCCCCGGAACACGTACGCGAGCATCCCGGAGATCAGTCCGAGCAGGCCGATGACGAGCCACAGCGTCTTCGCGCGTCGGACGTCCTTGAAGTCCTTGCGCGCGACGGCGAGGGAACTCACGCCGTCACCTCCTCGGGGTCGGCGGGCTCCTCGCGCTGCGAGGGTCGGCCGTCTCGGCCGCCGCCGGTGTAACTGTTGAACAGTTCCTCGAGCGAAGCCTCCGTCGAGAGGATGTCCAGCACGTCGGTGTGCTCGGCGACGTGTTCGACGACGTCGACCTTCGCCTCCGGAGCGGCACAGTGGGCGGTGATCGTCATCCCCTCGACGGTGACGTTCTCGACGCCGGGGAGTTCGTGAACGGCGAGACTCTGGGGGAGCGCGGCACACTCCAGTTCGATGGTGGCGGCGCCGCCGTACTCCTCGCGCAGGCCGTCGATGGTGTCGACGGTGACGAGTTCGCCCTGGTTCATGATACCCACGCGGTCACAGACGGCCTCCACCTCCGAGAGGATGTGACTGGAGAAAAACACCGTCGTGCCCGCCTCCGCCTGCTCGCGGATGATCCGGCGCATCTGCTGGATGCCGTTGGGGTCGAGTCCGCTGGAGGGCTCGTCGAGGATCAGGAGGTCGGGGTCGCCGACCAGCGCCATCCCGAAGGCGAGTCGCTGACCCATTCCGGTGGAGTAGCCACCGGCGGCGCGGTCGCCGTCGTCGGCCAGGCCGACGGTCTGGAGGATCTCGTCGGGGTCGTCGGCGGCGTCTTTGGTCTCGATTACCCACTCGAGGTGTTCGCGGGCGGTGAGCCGTTCGTAGAGTTCGAACCCCTCCGGGAGGACACCGATGTTGCGCCGAATCTCGCGGGACTGTGCCTGTGCGTCCATGCCGAGGACCTGGGCGGAACCGGCAGTCGGGCGGATGAAGTCCAGGAGGACGTTGATCGTCGTGGACTTCCCCGCACCGTTCGGTCCCAGGAAGCCGAAGATCTCGCCCTCCTCGATGGTGAGGTCGAGATCGTGGACGGCGAGGACGTCCTCGCCGAACCGCTTCGTGAGACCGTCGGTACTGATCGCTGCCATACCGTAGAAGCCTCTGCTAATTTACGTAAACGTTTCTGTATACGATCACCCGGGAACTTTTTTCACAGTACCGCGGTCAGCGCTCGTCGCCGGACAGCAGCAGGCGGCGCCACGGTCGCCAGTGAGGGGCGTGATCGCGCCGGATGGTCTCGCCGACCAGCACCACCCCCGCCACCGCGGCGACGAGCGCGGGGAAGTGCAGCGGATGTCCCGCCTCGCCGTAGTCGGTGACCGGCCGGACCTGGAACACGTAGATGGTGCCACCCTTCTCGACGAATCCGGGCGGAGCTGCCGAGCGCTCCTCAACGACCACCGCGGTGTCGGAGAGCGACTCGTCGACGGTCGCCTGGCGCTCGGCGCTGAGGCTCTCGTAGGCGACGCCGCCCTCGGCGTTGTCGGCGGTGAACGCCATCACCTGCCAGTCCTGGTCGAAGGTGACGGCGTAGCCCGTCATGCCGCCAGCCACGAGACAGAGTCCGACGAAAAACGCCAGAAAGAGGCGAGTGTTCATGCGACATCCTGCTCCCGACCGGCCCCTCAACCTTTCGAAAGCCGATCGGAGGTCGGTCTCAGACCTGCTCGTCGAGGAACTCGGCGATGGCGGAGTACGCCTCGATGCGGTTCTCCAGTTTCGAGAAGCCGTGGCCCTCGTCTTCGAAGATCTTCTTGCGGACGGGGACGCCCTGCTCCTTGACGGCCGCGACGATCTGTTCGGCCTCGCCGACCGGCACCCGGGGGTCGTTCTCGCCGTGGAGGACGAACAGCGGCGCCCGAATCTCCTCGGCGTGGTTCAGCGGACTGATCGACTCCAGGAACTCCCGGTCCTCGGCGAGCGACCCGTACTCGGCCTCGCGCAGTTCGCGGCGCCACTCGCCGGTGTTCTCCAGGAACGTGACGAAGTTCGCGATGCCGACGATGTCGACGCCGGCGGCCCACAGGTCGGGGTACTCCGTGAGACAGGCCAGCACCATGAACCCGCCGTAGGAGCCGCCCATGCAGGCGATGCGGTCGGGGTCGACGGCCTCGTGGTCGGCCAGCCACTCGACGCCCGCCCGGATGTCCTGCACGGAGTCCATCCGCTTCTCGACGTCGTCGAGGTGACTGTACGACTTGCCGTACCCCGACGAGCCACGGACGTTCGGCTCGAAGTAGGCGTAGCCGCGCTGGAGGAAGTACTGCTTCACGCCCGAGAAGGAGGGCCGCCGCTGGCTCTCGGGGCCGCCGTGGATGCTCACGACCACCGGCGTCTCGCCGGGCTCGTACTCCGGAGGTAACGTGAAGAAGGCGGGAATCTCCCTGTTGTCGAACGTCTCGAAGCGCACCAGCTCCGACGAGCGGAACGTCTCCTCGGGGATGCCCGCGGTCGGCGCGTACGTCCAGCGCTCGGCGTCGCCGCTCGCGACGTCGACGACGAACGCGTTGGCGTTGACCGCGTCGCCGGTCGTCGTCACCGCGAACCGCTCGCCGTCCGGCCCGAAGTCGACGCCGCCGGAGACCCCGCCGGGCAGGTCCGGCGTCGGGAACTCCTCGATGTCGGTCGGCCCCGCGAGTTCGCCCACGGTGAGTTCGGTGTAGCCGTCGACGTTGCGGGAGTAGACGAGTCGGCCGGTATCGTCGTCGATCGCGACGCCGCCGACGTTCCAGTCGCCGCCCTCGCGGACGACCTCGCGGTCGCCGCTGGCGAGGTCGATGCGGGCCAGCGCCAGGGTGTCCCGGTCCTCGTCGGTACAGCAGTACACGGCGTCGCCGTCGGGGCCCCACTCGGCGCTGGTGAACCGGACGTCGCCGTCGTGGGGCGTGACGTGCTCGAAGTCGCCGGTCGCGAGGTCCAGCACGTAGAGGTCCTGATCGAAGTTCGAGGGCGCCTCGCCGACCAGCAGGCGCTCGTCGTCGGGTCCCCAGCCGACCACGTACAGCCAGCCGTCGCCTTCGTGGACGAGTTCGGCGTCGTCGCCGACGCCGTCCCGGTCCTGCACGTACACGTCGAACACCGACTCGTCGCGGCGATTCGACGCGAAGGCGAACCGCTCGCCGTCGGCGCTCCAGCCGCCCCACCGGTGTTTCGCGTCGGGGGTGTCCGTCAGCGGCGCGACGGTGCCGTCCGCGGCGTCGAGCCGGAAGAACTGGACCCGCTCGTTGCCCCCCTCGTCCATCCCGAAGGCGAGTTCGTCGCGCTCGGGCGACCACGAGGCGAAGGTGACCCGTTCCTCGTAGAAGGTGCGCTGCTCGGGCCAGGCGCCCGGCTCGTCGACGGTCCACACCTGACTGGTGCCGGTGGTGTCGAGCAGGAAGGAGAGTCGGTCGCCGTCCGGGCCGAACGAGGCCGACCCCGCCGACCGGACGTTGAGGTACCGTTCGATGTCGTAGGCCATGGCCGACCCGTGCGGGCGTCGGCGGTTAGGGGTTCGGGTAGCGGCACGGCGGTGGGGGCGGGGCGAACGCGGCGGTCCCGGGTGCTACGCGATCGAGTCAGGCGTACTCTTCGATCAGCGTCGCGAGCTGATCCTCGCCGCGGACACCGACGATGCGCTCGACGGGCTCGCCGTCGCTGAACAGCACCATCGTCGGGACGCCGCGGACGCCGTACTCCCCGGCCAGCGCCTGGTGGGCGTCGACGTCGACCTTCGCGACGATCGCGGGGGTGTTCGCGGCCACCCGCTCGACGATCGGTTCGAGCTGCTTGCAGGGGCCACACCAGTCCGCGTAGAAGTCCGCAAGGACGACGCCCTCGCCCGTGAGGTCCCCGAAGTGTGCCTGGCTCTCGACGTGGACCGGCTCGTCGGGTGTCTCGGCCGGGGCCGCGTCGTCGTCGGGCGCCTCGCCGGTCCGCTCCAGCAGCTCCTTTCGCTTCCGTTCTCTGATCTCGTCGACGTCGTCTGTTTCGCTCATCTACCTCGCAGTACCGGCTCGAGATGCTTAATGGTTTTGCGAGTTCTTCGAACTACTGTCCGCAGATCGGACCGAGAGCGCGAGCGACCCGTCGCTCGGCGACTGCTCCCGATGGGCCCCAGTAGCCCCAGAGACGACCATCGGGTGTCGAACTGGGTCCGCCCTACGGACCCACCCGACGCGACGGCCGGAAGCGTGGCGTCTAAGTGCGTGGATAGTCTTGTATAGATTGTACATGTCTGGAATCGCGATCGTCGGCGGCGGGCCGGCCGGACTGAGCGCGGCGATCTACACGGCGCGGGCGAACAGACGGACGCTCGTGTTCGACGACGGCGGGGGGACGACCCGCGACGTGGACACGATGGAGAACGTGTACGGGTTCCCCGACGGCGTGACCGGCCCCGAGCTGGTCGACCTGGGACAGCGACACGCACGGAAGTACGGCGCCGAGGTGGTCGATGAAGAGGTCGTCCGGATCGATCCCGTGAACGACGGCTACCGCGTGGAGACCACCGTCGACGAGTACGCCGTCGACGGCGTGATCCTGGCGACGGGCGCTGACTACGAGCGGCCGGCGATCGCCGATGTCGAGGCGTTCGAGGGCCAGGGCGTCTCCTACTGCGTCGAGTGCGACGCGTACTTCTACCGCGACCGACCCGTCGCGGTCGTCGGCGACGAGAACTACGCCGCCACGGAGGCGCTGTCGCTGCTGGACTACACCGACGACGTGCGGATCCTCACCAACGGGTCACCGTTCGAGGCCAGCGAGGAACTCCGGGAACGCGTCGCGTCGGCGGGGATTCTCGTCCAGACGGACCGACTCGACCACCTGGAGGGCGAGGACGTGCTAGAGGCCGTCGTCACGCGGGACGGCGAGCGAATCGCCGTCGACGGCCTGTTCGTCGCGCTGGGCACCGCGGGGGGGATCGACCTCGCGGAGATGCTCGGCGTCCCCATCGAGGGCGACTCGATCGTCGTCGACGACGATCAGGTCACCCCGGTCGATCGGGTGTACGCCGCCGGCGACGTGACCGGCGGGCACCAGCAGATCGCCACGAGCGTCGGCGAAGGCGCGCGCGCCGCCATCGACCTGCTGGAAGATCTCCGGGGCGCCGACTACGTCGACTACAAGAAGATGGAGTCCGGCACGGCGTAGCCGGGGTTCGGGGCCGTCGAACACCTGGCGCACTGGTCGACGCGAGTGACCCCAGGGACGGGGGCGGTCATCGAGGAGAGGAGAAATATTGTATTGCGCGAAATTCGAAATACAGTCGGCTTTCGCTGGCAGAGAGAGAGGCCAAACCCAATCACGAACGACCCTCGGTGGTTCCCCCGGAAGTGTTATTGTTCTATACGTACAATACTAAGATACGATGTCGACAACGGACGACCACGGCGACTGGGCGGACGAGATCGCGCGCCAGCGACGGGCGAGGGTGGAGTACCTGCGAGACTCCCACCGGTCGCCGCTGCCGCCGGAGATGCGGGGAGAGTCGTTCCCGGGACTGGAGTACTACGAGCCCGACCCGGCGTACCGGTTCGTGCTGCCGCTGCACGAGCACGACGAGAAAGAGCGGGTCACCGTCGAGACCACCGCCGACGGCGAGCAGACCTACCGCCGGTGGGGAGAGTTCCACTTCGAGGTCGACGGCGAGACGGTGACCCTGCAGGCGTACCGCCCGACCGGCGACGCCGACCGGTTCTGGGTCCCGTTCAGAGACGCCACCAGCGGCGACGAGACGTACGGCGCCGGGCGGTACCTCGACCTGGAGCCGGAGACCCACCGCCAGGACGACGGGTGGGTGCTCGACTTCAACGCGGCGTACAACCCAACCTGTGCGTACAACTACGCCTACGACTGCCCGCTCGTCCCCGGGGACAACTGGCTCGAGGTCCCGATCGAAGCCGGCGAGAAGGACTTCCCCGCCGAGCCAGCCGACCCACACGGCCACGCCGACGGGGGGCGAGACCGGTGAGCGAGCCCGACGCCACCGGGCAGGCGGCGACGGCCGAGGACACGGCCGCGATCCAGGTCCGCGACGAGGGCCACCTCGACGAACTCGTCGCCGACGGCGTGGTGTTCGTGGACTTCTACGCCGACTGGTGTGGCCCGTGCGTGGCGATGGAGACGATCCTGGAGCGAGTGGCCGCCGAGACCGGCGTGCCGGTGGCGACGGTCGACGTCGAGACCGAGGAGTCGCTGGCGGCGCAGTACGACGTCCGTGGCGTCCCGGCGATCCTGCTGTTCAGCGACGGCGAGGTCGTCGAGCGCCGCACCGGGCTGCAGGACCAGGCGGACCTGGCGGCGCTCGCGGAGTCGTACGCCTGAGCGAGAGTGCGGTTCGACCGGTGGGGTTGGAGCCGGGTGGCCCCGACGTCACCGCGGGTCAGTCGTCGTCCGTCTCGTCGTTCGCGTCGTCCGCCGCCTCTGCGCCGGTGTCTCCCCACAGCTCCTCGACCAGCAGGGCCGTCCCGCCAGCGGCCATCAGGCCGAGCCCGGTCGTGCGCAGGTCACGCCGGTACTCGGGGGTGGCCTCCAGCTGGTCGGCGTTCTCGAAGTTCATTCCCAGGCTGCGTTTCAGCACGGCGACGTTCAACTGGGGGACGACGGCGAGCAACAGTCCCTGGCCGAGCGCCCACAGTGCACCGAGTTTGCGGCAGTTCGAGCGGTCCATCACGTCTCGAAGATACGGCTCGTACGCGTATCAATATTGTGCTCGGATCACATCTACGGGCGACCGCCGGTCCGTTCGGAGGCCACGAGAGTCGTCGAGACGGTCGGCTTCGACCGGAGTGTCCGAGACCGCAAACCGATTCGTGCGACTGGCGCGTCCTGAGACTCAATATTGTGTAAAAACCCCAATGATAGAATATATGAAGGTGGAGGCCCTACGAAAGGTATGGAAACCAACGTCGGAACAACCGACAGACAGCTCAGAATCGTCCTCGGCGCCATCCTCGGCACGGTCTCGCTCGCCGCCCTGGCGGGCCTGGGGGGACTCCCGGGGGTGCTCTCGCCGGTCCTCGGCGTGCTGTCGGTCGTGCTTCTCGGGACCGCCGCGACGGGAACCTGTGGACTGTACTCGGTGCTGGGCGTCGACACCTGCTCGATGCAGTCGAAGAACGCGCGCTGAGGCAGCGACACGGCCGCCGTGGGGCGCAGGGCCGGGCGACGCGACGCCCACCCCGCGTGACCTGCCGCTGGTTCCAGGCTTTTGTGTGCGGGCGTCGTGAGTCAGAGCATGCGCGCAGCAGTGTTCCACGGCCCCGGCGACGTCCGCGTCGAGGAAGTGCCGAAACCCGACCTGTCGGACCCGACCGACGCCATCGTGCGGGTGACCCACACCGCGGTCTGTGGGTCGGACCTCTGGTTCTACAACGGCGACAGCGACCGCGAGGCCGGCTCGCGGATCGGCCACGAGCCCATGGGGATCGTCGAGGAAGTCGGCGAGGACGTCCGGAGTGTCGACATCGGCGACCGCGTGTTCGCGCCGTTCGTGGTCAGTTGTGGCCGCTGTGAGTTCTGTCGGAAGGGGCTGCACACCTCCTGCGTGAACGGTGACTCCTGGAACGGCGACAACGGCGGCGCCCAGGGCGAGTACGTCCGGGCACCCCACGCCGACGGCACGCTCGTCCGAGTCCCCGACCGGTACGCCCACGACGAGGACGCTCTGGAGTCGCTGCTCCCGCTGACCGACGTGATGGGCACCGGCCACCACGCCGTCGTCAACGCCGGCGTCGAGGCCGGCGGCGAAGTCGTCGTGATCGGCGACGGCGCGGTCGGCCTTTGTGCGGTGCTGGCCGCGCGGCGTCTGGGCGCCCGCCGCATCGTCGCCCTCGGCCACCACGAGGATCGCCTGGCGATCGCCGAGGAGTTCGGCGCCACCGACACCGTGCTGGGCGGCGAGGACGAGGTCGAGCGCGTCCGCGAGGTGACCGACGGCGGCGCCGACCACGTCGCCGAGTGCGTCGGCGCCGCCGGGTCGATGGAGACCGCCGTCGAGGTGTGCCGGCCCGGCGGCACCGTCGGCTACGTCGGCGTCCCCCAGGGCGTCGACGAGGAAGGGCTCGAACTCGCGCCGTTCTTCTCGGACAACATCGCGCTCCAGGGCGGGGTCGCCCCCGTCCGGGCCTACGCCGAGGAGTTGATGGCCGACGTGCTGGGCGGCACGCTGGACCCGAGCCCGGTGTTCACGAAGACCGTCGATCTGGACGGCGTTCCCGAGGGCTACCGGGCGATGGCCGACCGCGAGGCGGTGAAGGTGCTGGTGAAGCCGTAGGACTGCTCTGCCGACGCGCGACCGACTACTCCCCTGCGTCCAGTTCCAGCTCGTCGACCGGGACCCGCATCCGGTAGCGGGCGACCTCGAACCCGAGTTGCTCGTAGTATGCCAGCGCGCGGTCGTTGTCGACGGCGACATCGAGCGTGAACTCTTCGGCGCCGTCCTCGCGGGCGTGCTGGAGCGCCTTGGCGACGAGGTCGTCCGCCAGCCCGGTCCCGCGGTATTCGGGCGTGACGTAGAAGTTCCCCAGCGAGAGCCGGTCGGCGCTGTCGTACTTCTGGGGTGGGGTCCTGAGCGACGTGCTGAGGAACCCGGCGAACGTGGCGTCGACGTCCGCGAGCGAGCCGGTGGGGTCGTCCAGGTCGTCGAGCGCGACCCAGGTGCGCTTCTCGGGATCGTCGAAGTAGTCGGTGCGAAAGTCGACGATCTCCTCGGCGTCGACGTCGTCAGCGAGCACGCGCGCCTCGACCGTCGCTTCGAGGTCACGCTGGTACGGCAGCCACAGTTCGTCGACGAACCGACGCATCGACTCCTCCTCGTTTCGGAGACGGCGAACGTGCATGGCTGCTCGGATGATGAGATTGTCAATAACGCTTGTGAACAGTGCCTCGTGGGGCGGGCGTTCGTGAGCGCTCGGCCCCGCCGGTATCCGGGAGCCGAGAGTACGTTCGATCCACTCACAAGAGCCATACTATTGGAAACGAAATACTTCCGCGGAGACAAGCATGCATCCCAGAGCCCTCCTGCGACCGGTCCTGCTGTACACCGTCGGTCTCGGCCTGCTCACCGTCGCCGTGACGTACGTCGCGACGTACTCGGCGCTGTCGATGCTCGGACTGGCGGGGGCCGGAGTGTTGCTGGCAGCCGTCGGTGGCGGTGCCGCCGGCTCGGGCAGCGCCTACGCCGGCGAACACACCGACGGCGACAGGTCGCTCGAGGTCGTGCCGCTGTGGGGCGGCGAGCACTCGGTCACCTCGCTCCGTCTCGTCCTCGCGTTCTACGGGGCCGGCGTCTGCCTGTGGAGCCTGGTCGTGCTGTTCGCGCTGCGGGACACGCTGGCCTGAGCGGGACGGTGAGTCACGGAACGGGCGCCGACGGTCGAGTCCGACGCACCCGCCACCGCGTTCGGTCGGCCCTCAGCGTCCCCAGATGTCTCTTCGCCCGCCACCGTTCCCCATCCCACTCGTCGCGTCGTCCGGAGCGTCGCAGTAGAACCGGACGTTGCTGATGGTGTAGTCGACGCCCCCGGTGGTCACGGTGACCTCCCCGTTGGACACGGAGAGGTTCTCCTGAGTGACGAGTTCGGGCCCGGCCTTAACCACGGCGTCTAGCGTGCCGTCGCAGTAGTCGGTGGCGAACGTCACCGAGCGCGGCTCACAGGACTGCTGTCCGCCCTCATCGACCTTGTTCAGGTACGACATCACGCCGCCGATGTCGGGATCGTCGCCCTTGTCGGTCTCGCGCTCGAAGCCACAGTCCTCGGCCGTCTGCACGAACTCCCACTTCTCGAGGAGGTCGGTGCCGGCGTCACACGGCTGGCAGTCCCCGACGGAATCGAAGTCACAGTCCAGGTCGTCGGGCTTGCTGAACGTGGACTCGTCGACGTCGCCCACGAGCTCGACCCCGACGATGTAGTAGTCCACCTCGTCGCCGTCGACGGCCATGTAGCGGTCGTCGATCGTCAGTGGCAGGGTCGGGTTCTCGATGGTCCGGCCCCCGGGGACGCCGTCGGGACACGGACCCTCGGGGAAACAGCGGATCGGCTGGAAGATGATCTCGTCCAGTCCCTCGTCCGAGCCCGTCACCCTGACCGTCTCGCAGTCCTCCCAGGTCACGTCGATCTCCGGGGTCGAGTCGAAGTCACAGTCGAGGTCGCCGGGCTTGCCGAACGACTCCCGTCGCCCGTCGCCGCGGAGTTCGATGCCCGCGATGTAGTAGTCCACCCCGCCGTCGACCGCCAGGTAGCGGTCGTCGATGGTCAGCGGCAGGTCGGGATTTTCGATCGTCCGGCCCCCGGGGACGCCGTCGGGACAGGGTCCGTCGGGGAAACAGCGGAGCGGTTGGACGACGATCTCCTCGATCCACTCGGCGGAGCCCGTGACCCTGACGGTCTCGCAGTCCTCCCAGGTTACGTCGACGTCGTCGCCACCGTCGCCGTCGTCTGGGTCCTCGCACGGTGGGGTCGCGCACGCCTGGCCGGACCTCCCGACCGGTCGCGGGTGCGTCGAGTCCAGCTGGCGCTGTTCCGCCGCGAGCGCGTCCTGGGCACACGCGTTGGGGTTCACCCACCGGTTGCCCGCGACCTGAAGGCCGATGATCTTCCCGTCGGGGACCTCCGGATCGGCCGTGGACACGCAGAAGTGACCGCTGTAGTACGGTTCTCCCTGCGGATATGGGTCGAGGTCGCCGCCACCGACGACGAACCCGACGTCGTACCCCCCGTCGTCGGTCTCCCGTGCCACGAGGACGTCCGCGTTCCCCGCCACGCAGACACAGAGTGCCTCGCAGCCGCAGAACACCGGCGGTTCCTCCACCTCGTGGCCGCTCGCGGTGCCGACGAGGCCGACCCCGGCGAGTGCTCCGACACCCGCGCCCTTGAGCACGGTTCGTCGGTTCACGCCGCCGTCTGTACCACCAGCCGCTCCGGGTGACGAATCTGGGTTCGTCATGACTCGACCGTCTCTGAGGGCGCCGATATCTATTCGCAGCTTACCCGAGCAACCGAGGCCCCTATCGTCAGCTTTCGAGACCGTAGGTGTCCGGTTCGAATGAAGCAGTGATCGCTCGCGGCACGTCGACCTGTCGGCGACCCGATCGCCGACACCGGGCGGCTCGGGCGCTACAATCGGAGTTTGACCTAGCACAAGGGGTTCACCCCCGGGGGCCGACGCTCCTGGTATGCAGACGCGACGACGCTATCTCGCGGCGCTGGGGATCGGACTGACCGGGGTGGCCGGCTGTCTCTCCGACGACGGCACGCCTGCTGGCGCGGACGGCGGCGACGACGGCACCGACACGACGGACCGCCCGCCAGGAACCACGACCACCGACGGCTCCGGTTCGTCCGGGGAGTTCGGCGATGTCAGCGTGAGCGAGGTCGCCGTCCGCGAGGCGGTGACCTACTACCGCTGGCCCGGGTCGACGGAGGTGCTGGCCCCGACCGACGAACAGTTCGTCGTCGCGCAGGTGACCGGACCCGAGGACGCGACCGTGCCGCGGTTCGTCTTCCGGGCGGCCGACCGCGAGTGGTCGGCGGGGATCGGTCGCCGCGAGACGTCCGCGCCGGCGTCGGTCGCCGGTCGCGAGGGCGGCTCCGCGACGGACGACTTCCGGGAGGAGGGGTACCTCGCCTTCAGGATTCCCTCACCGATCGACGCCACTGACCCACGGATCGTCGCGCCCGACCTGGATGCCAGTCTCTCGCTGTCCGACACGGCGACCGAGCGCCTCTCCCGACCGTCGCCGATGTTCTCTCTGGAGCGGGTCGAGGTCCCCGACTCCGTCACCCACCCGGCACAGGTGGACGTGGCCCTGACCGTCCGCAACACGAGCGACGTCGACGGTCGGTTCCTCGCGGGCCTGCACTGGCCGACCGAGATGGTGGCAGACGACGACGAGACGACCGTCGTCGAGGGCTCGGTCGCCGCCGGCGAGACGGCGTCGTTCTCGGCGTCGCTGGACACGGAGTACGCGGTCAGGGAGACGACCGACCACCCGCTGACGATCTCGGGAGACGTCGACGCCGAACGGTCGATCCGAATCGTCCGCGAGGGGACGACCACGGCGCGGCTGGGCTGAGCGAGCGATCCGAGCCGGCGGCCCGCCGGGCAGCAGCGGTACACAAAGTATGTGCCCCCAGGAGCAATTCAGTCGCCCATGCAGACGCGACGACGGTATCTCGCGCTGGCCGGCACCACCCTGACCGGGGTCTCGGGGTGTCTCGGCACGCTCGGCGGCGAAGGTGATGGCGCGGACGCCACCGACGACGGACCGTCCGGAGACGCCGGGACCACGACCGGAGACGCCGGGACCACGACCGGAGACGCCGGGACCACGACCGCCGACGACGGTACGGCCGACGGTTTCGACGACGTGGCGCTGTCGGACGTGGTCGTCCGCGAGGCGGTGACCTACTACCGCTGGCCGAGGTCGACCGAGGTGCTGGCGCCGACCGACGAACAGTTCGTCCTCGCCAGCGTCTCGCCGCGAGGCGACGACCCCGCGCCGGCGTTCGTCTTCGAGGCCGGCGGCGAGACGTGGCGGCCGGGGATCGATCGGCCGGTCGGCACCGGCGAGCCGTCGGTCGCCGGGCGACGAGACGGACCGATCTGGGTCGACCCCGAGGCCTCTACCGGCTACCTGGCGTTCCGCGTCCCCTCGCCGCTGTCCGTCGACGACGCACGCATCGCCGCCGCGGACGGGAGCGGGGCCACGGCGCTGTCGACCGATGTCGTCACGACCCTCGGCGAACCCGCAGCCCGGTTTCGCCTGGACGAACTGGATGTCCCCTCGACCATCGCCACCGTTACCGAACGCTCGGTGACGCTGACGGTGACGAACGCGAGCGACGTCGAGGGCCGCTTTCTCGCCGGCGTCCGCTGGTCCACGGCGATCGCCGACGACGACGAGACGACCGTGATCGCGGAGCCGATGGCGGCCGGCGAGACGGCCTCGTTCGACATCGACCTGCGGGGAGCGGCGCCGGACCACGACGACGAGGTAACGCTCGTCGTCGACGGCCGTGTCACCGCCGAGCGCAGCATCGACGTCGTCGAAGAGTGAGCTGCCGGACTCGACGGACCCGTCGGTAGGGACGGTGGTTGCAGTTGCGGTCACGCCGTCCGTGACGACCGAACGCGGCCGTGCGGCCCTTCGTCGGCGGTCACGCGAGACCGACTGGCCGGCGCCGACGCCGGTCGCTCGTCACTCCGGCCCCGAGTCGGCATCCGGAGGGGCGATGGCGTCGGCCAGCGGATCCTCCCGTGGCATCCCGGCGGTACCGGTCCGCGGTACGTCGGTGTCCTCGTCCGTCGCGTCGATCACTCCCTTGTTCCCCCCCGGTTCCTGGCGGGTCGTCACGACGGAGTCGCCGACGATGTCCTCGAAGATGCGCTGCAACTCCGAATCCCCCGGATCGGCAGTTCGCTCTGACATGGCTGTGGTCTCCTCTGCGCGGAGACCGTCGGTCCGCGGATGGTGGATCGGTCGGACCGCCCCCAGGCCCCCGCGCATCGGAGTGCAGGCGCCGAGGGTACCTGAACCCCGATGATATTCACGGGTTGTATTTTTGTTACGAAACGAGTGAAGAGTGTGACCGGCTCACACACGGGTGGTCGGCATCCGGGCCACACGGCGACGGTCGCGAACGCACCGATTCGAGAGACCGAGAGCAAATTAGGGATAGTTTCGGGCATGAACGAACGGACGCGCCGACGACTCCTGCGGACGCTCGGGGGGCGGGCGTCGCCGGGCTGGCGAGCTGGAGCGGCGGCGGCGGCGACCAGGGGGCGCCCCGTCGACAACCGGAGCGACGGCCACCGCAAGGTCGGCGCCGACGGAGACCCGCCCGACGACGGCGCCGTGCTCGCCGGCGCGACCGCCACACTCGGGGCGCTCGCGGGCTGTAACAGTCCGGGTGACGCCCCCGACACCACCACCGGCCCACCCGAGACGGTCACCGCCGTCGTGCCGGGAGACGGCCAGTACGACATCACCGTCCGGATGCGCGGGAAGCGAGTTCGGCTTCGGCTGGGCGGTCGAGTGCGAGCGAGCCACCAGCGTCCGCGTGGAGATCGGGCCCGACTCGGGGACCGTCGCCTCCGGCGCCACCGGCGAGTGCGAGCTGTGAGGCGGTCAGTCAGTCAGTCCGAGGCGACGCCCGTGGCCGGGGCGTCTTCCGGTCGGTGGGCGCGCAGGATTCGCTCGAAGTATGGCACCATCACCTCGAAGGCCTGCTCCCACTCGCGGGTGTCGTGCAGCTCCACGCCGAGCAGGTACCTGACGGCCTCGGGGCCGTACCCCGACTGCCCGTACCGGGGCTTCTGCGGGTAGTCGTCACGGCCAGTCGCGGCGCGCAACTCGATCACCTGCGCCTCCTTCATCGGCGTCCAGTAGTCGCCGCCGGTCTTGTGTCGGCGCCAGGCGACGGTGCTGGCCTCGGCGTAGCGCGGGTCCATGCCCACGATCTGCGCCCGTCGGGCGAACGCGGACCGGACCGGGCTCCAGTCGGCCTCGTCGAGTGTCTCGGCGTCGATCTCGCCGTCGACCATGCAGGAGCGCTCCACGGCGTCTTTCGCCCACAGCGCGTCGACGTAGGCTTCGGCCGCCGCGCGGGCGTCCTCGCTGTCAAGATGCTGAAACTGCTCGTGGTCGGTCACCGCGAAGGCGTCGACCGCCTCCGCGCGCTGTCTGTCGTCGTGGTACTTGAATCCGAGTCCCATGTGCACCGCCATCCGCTCGGCGGTCGCGCGCAGAGACTCGTCGTCGGGGGGGTTGGGCCGCCAATCGTCGGGGGAGTCCATTCGTCACCGAGGCGTAGCAGATGGTGATTTGAAATAGTTAGTCGAACCTTACTAACCGGAAGCGACCGGAATGATCCACCAGTCACCAGTCGCGAGGGCCGCAGTATCACGGAGAACGGCGCCGCCGTCGCCGTCGTTAGGCATCGCCTGACAGCAGCGAGCGGAGGTAGAACCACCGTCTGTTCCACAGCTGGTAAGCCGTCGAGACCGCGAACACCGCGAGAAACGCCGACGCGACCGCCAACGTCGGCACCCCGCCGAGAACCAGCGCGTCGACGTTCGTCGCGACGACGGCGAACAGCGCGAGCACGCCGAGCGTGCGGTAGTAGCCGGCCCAGGTGATCCCGTACCGTGTCAGCACCTCCATGTAGAGGTCGACCTGTCGAGCCGGGTTTCGAAGCGTCACCGTCTTGCGATCCTCGTCGTACTCGATAACCCCCTTTCCGTCGAGTTTCGGCAGGTGCGTCTGGTGCAACGAGTTGTACACACTCTGCCTGACGTTGCGTGGCGGCGGCGACTCGCCGGTCTCCAGCGCCGCGATCTGCTCGGACAGCTCCCGCAACGACACCGGTTCCACCCGCCGCTGCAGTTGTTTCAGTACTTTCCGTCTGCGGCCGTTTCGGAGGATGTCGTGGATCTCCCTCGGATCTATCTCCTCCTCCTGTCGAAGTGCTTGCATCGTCCCCCCTCTGAACTCCAGTTCGTGTCAACATCTCACAGCGTGAAAAAGGTGCCAGTCATTTCACCCGATCGGTGAACACAGCCGCGCCCCCGGTTGCTGACTGCGATTTAATGAGTGATTGGGGAGCGTGAAACCAGTCCTTCCACGACCGAAGCGCCGGTTGCGACCGGGGCAACGAGTCGTTCGTCGATCGTGCCCCTCGTTACCGAGGCCCGATGCTGTAATTATCTAATGTGGTGGGTACGCTGGGTCGATTCGAGTCCGAGTCGCCGGACGTCCGGCGACGCGGACGGGGGAAACCATGACAGAGAAATACGAACTGTCCCGGCGGAAACTGCTCGCTGGCCTCGGAACGATCGGGGTCGCGGGCGCTGGCGCCGGCATGGGAACGAGCGCACTGTTCAGCGACGAGGAGGAGTTCAGCAACAACATCGTCGAGGCCGGCACCCTCGACATGTCGGTGACCGGCGAGATCGTCGCCGCCAACGACGAGTACATCCAAGACGTCGCCGACATCACCGGCAACCCGATCGAGGCCGACGGCGACGTCGAGATGGGCTTCAAGGTTCGCGACTTCAAGCCCGGCGACTGGTTCATCCTCTGCATGACCGTCGACTCCGTGGCGGAGAACCCGTTCTACCTCACCATCCACGGCGACACGCTGGAGGAGCGGGAGGGGGCCTCCACGGAACCGGAAGGAAACATCGACAGCGACACGACGGACAACGGCTGGCAGTCGGTCACGAACACGAACGCCGAACTGGGCGAGAAGGTGCTGCTCTCCTACTGGGAACAGTGGGGCGGGACGGACCGCAGCGACCTCGCGAACCTGGACAACATCACCAACACGGAGAGCAACCAGTTCTACCAGGGGGCCCGCGGCGCGCTCGCCAACGGCGGCGACCCCGGCGAGGACGGCGTCGTCGCCGGCCAGTCCAGCCCCGCGGTCGGCTACACGGACGCCCGCGAGTTCTACTACGGCCTGGACCAGGACCCGGCGAACGCCGCCTCGGGCAACGACCCGCTGGGCAACGGCTTCGCCAGCGGCGACGGCATCCTGGTCGGCGGCGCCAGCGACCCCGTCGAGGTCGGCTCGGACGATCAAAGCGAGCTCGACCGCCGCCGGATGAGCGACCCCGACGGCGACGGCGAGGCGGAGCTGGTGTTCTACCTCTGCGTCGAGCTTCCCGAGGAAGTCGGCAACGAGATTCAGGGCGACGGGCTGCGGGGCAATCTCCGGTTCAACGCCGAGCAGGTCCGGAACAACGGCGACCCGCGCAGCGGCTAGCGTACCGCGAACACCCGAGCGAGCATCACCGCGACGACCAGCCGACCCACGACGGCACACGGCGTCTCGGCGGTTCGACTCCGCCGGTGGGTCCTTTCCCCGGAGGGGGGAGCAACGATGACAGACGACACGATCGAACTGACGCGGCGGAAGGTCCTGGCCAGCGTGGGGGCGGTCGGCGCCGCCGGCGCGATCGGCGGGTACGGCACCAGCGCGCTGTTCAGCGACGAGGAAGTGTTCGAGGACAACACGATCACCGCGGGCACGCTCGACCTGAAGGTCGACTGGGAGGAGCACTACTCCCACCCCCAGATCTACGGACTGGGCGACCCCGAGGCCGAGCGCGATGTCACGCGGATCGACCCCGCCGACGATCCCTCGCGGGCGGCGGCGAACTACGTGGCCCTGCCGGACCCGCAGAACCCGGTCGTCTGGGTCCACGAGGACGACTTCGAGGGGTACTTCGCCGACACGGTGATCGAGGCGTTCCCCGACGCGGCGGGCGACCCGATCGAAGCGAACTTCGACGCCCAACAGCCCTGTCGCGTGCTGGCGGACGTGCCGGGGGACCTGTCGGCGTACACCGACGAAACGGACGGTCCCGCGCGGACGCGCAACGCGGACACGTACGACGCCGAGAACGAGGCAGCCAGATCGCTGATCCACCTGGAGGACGTCAAACCAGGCGACTACGGCGAACTCACGATCAGCACGCACCTCTGTCACAACGACGGCTACCTCTGGCTGCAGATGCCCGGCGGACTCGACGAGTCCGAGAACGGGATCGTCGAGCCCGAGGAGGGGGTCGACGAGACGCCCGAAGAGGGGGAGCTGGCGGAGACCGTCCAGACCGCGCTGTGGTACGACGACGACTGCAGCAACACGATCAACGGCCCGCCGGACCCGGTCGTGGCGATGGCGCTGGTCGACACCTCCAACTCGATCGACGCCACCGACATGCAGACGATCGCCGCCGCGTCGAACGCCTTCGTCGAGCAGCTGAACGCCGTCGCCGAGACCGAGGTCGCTGCCGGCGTGATGACGTTCAGCGACGTCGACCAGGAGCCCGGCGGCGGCAACCCGTCGATCGTCCTCCAGAACGACGTGGAACTCCTGGACACGGGGTCGGCGTACCTCGACAGCAACGGGAACGGGCAGTTCGTTCCCGGGTCGAACCTGCTGCCCAGCGAGGGGTCCGGGGGGACGCCGCTGGCCCCGGCGCTGGACCTCGCGCGGGAGTTGCTGAACGACCGCGCCCAGACGCTGATCGACGACCCGGCGACCGGCTTCGGCCCCGACACCCGCAAGACGATCCTCGTCATCAGCGACGGGCTGCCGACGACACCGACCTTCGACCGCTACCAGCTCGTCGACACCGCGGGCAACGACGTCGTCGCCCAGAACGGGACCGGCGTCACCAACGGCCCAAACGGGGAGTTCCTCTCGGACATCTTCGACGGGGCGCCCGACGGCTCGACCGACAGCACGTCGATCAGAGACGAGGCGGCGCTGGTGGCACGCGACATCGACACCGGGCCACGGTCGGACGACAACAGCGGGTTCCCCGGCGACGACGACCCCATCTCCGGGGCGGACGGGGTCTCGCTGCGCACCGTCGGGCTGGGCACCCAGAACATCAGCGAGCTGAACGACTTCCTGACCCGGATCGCCAGCGACGACGGGTACTTCTACAACGCCAGCCTCCAGGGCGGCGACCTCGTCGGGGTCGTCGACGACATCGTCACCGACCTCAACGTGACCGGGCCCGCAGAGAAGGTGATCTGCCGGGGGACGCTGGCCGAGCTGGCGACCCAGCTCGACCCCCAGCAGGAGGGGCCGCTGCCGCTGGACGGGATGCCGATGGGCGACGAGTTCGACGAGAAGACCGACCCCGGCGACGACCCCGCCCGGGACTGCTTCGACGCGTCAGCGACACAGTGTTTCGGCTTCGCTTGGTGGGTCCCCCGGGACGTCGGCAACGTGATCCAGAGCGACGCCGTCGAGTTCGATCTGGGGTTCTACGCCGAGCAGTGTCGCAACAACGACGGGAGCCTCGACGGCGAGCCGTCCGGCGTCGACGCGGCCTGAGCGCGACTCGCGCTCCGGTGTGCGGCCGCCCCCGCAGGTGCCGGCCGGGATTCCCCGGCTGCGACGGTTCGAATCCGTCGGCGGGCATCCCCGAGAAGGGGGGACCAACGATGACAGAGAACACGATCGAACTGACGCGGCGGAAGGTGCTGGCGAGCGTCGGCGCCGTCGGCGCGGCGGGTGCCGGCGTGGGGATGGGGACGAGCGCACTGTTCAGCGACGAGGAGGGGTTCGAGGACAACACGATCACTGCGGGGACGCTCGACCTGAAGGTCGACTGGGAGGAGCACTACTCCTACCCGCAGGTCTACGGGTTCGGGGACCCGACGACCGACCTGGCCGTCAGTCGAGCGGGCCCAGAGAACCTGGACAGCCCGGTTGCGTTCCCGCCCGGCGTGGAGGCGAACACCGACCTCGACCCGCTGCTGTGGGTCGAGGGCGACGACGTGCCGGCGTACATGGACGCGACGGCCATCGAGGCGTTCCCGGACGCCGACGACGACGGCGTCCAAGACGACCTGGCGGAGTACGACGCCTGCACGGACTTCGCCGACGTCCCGTCGGACCTCGATCCCGGGGGACTGCGGACGGACAACGCCGACACCCGGACCGACGAGGAGATTGCCGCGCCGCTGGTGTCGCTGTCTGACGTCAAGCCCGGCGACTTCGGCGAGGTCACGCTGAGCGCCCACCTCTGTGACAACGCCGGCTACCTCTGGCTGACCGCCGGGGACGTGACCGCCTCGGAGAACGGCCTCACCGAACCCGAGAGCGACGCGGACGCGGAGGTCGAGGGCGAGGTCGAACTGCTCGACGAGATCCAGACCGCCTGGTGGTACGACACCAACTGCAACAACCTGACCGACGGCGGGACCGGGGGCACCAGCGAGGAGGTCGACGTCGTCATCGTCCTCGACGAGTCCGGGTCGATGGACGACGAGGCCGGGAAGTTCCCATCGGCGAAAGACGGCGCGAAGGCGCTGACCGACGAGGTGCTGTCGAACGCGGGGACGCAGGTCGGGCTGGTCTCGTTCGAGAGCGACGCCTTCCTCCGGCAGGGGCTGACGACGAACGCCACCGACGTCAAAAACGCGGTCGACGCCCTCAGCGCCGGCGGCGGGACCGACTTCTCGGACGCGCTCGACGCCGGTCGTGAGGAACTGACCGGGAGCGACGTCTCGTCCATCGCCGCCAGCGGGAACCACCGCTCAGGGGCGCAGAAGGTGATGGTGTTCCTGTCGAACGGCAGTTCCGGCGGGAGCTACCAGACCGAGGCCGACGCGGTGAAGAACACTCCCGCGGAGCTGTACGGGATCGCGTACGGCTCCGGGGCCGACGACGCGACGCTGCAGGACATCGCGAGCGACCCGGACAGCCAGTACTTCTTCGACGCGCCGTCTCAGTCGGAGGTCGAGACCGCCTTCGACGACATCGGCGGGCAGATCTCGGGCCCCGGCGAGGAGGTGTTCTTCCAGGGTGACCTCCGGACCGCGCTGGGCGCGCTCACCTCGGGCGACGGCATCCCGCTGGACGGCGACGGTGGCGACGACTTCGACGAGCTCGGCGACGATCCCTCGGCGGAGTCGCGAGGCTGCTTCGAGGGGAACACCACCACCTGCCTCGGCTTCTCGTGGTGGGTGCCGACCGACGTCGGCAACCAGATTCAGAGCGACTCTGTCGAGTTCGATCTGGGGTTCTACACCGAACAGTGCCGCAACAACGACGGGGGCGGTCCCGACGACACGTCCACGCCGGCCAGCACGTAGGGGCCGGTGCAGTCCGGCCATCGGCTCGCACGGGTGTCGACGGTGCCGCGCCGTCGCGGCGGTTCGACTCCGCTGGCGAGCCCTCCCGACGCCAGCCATGATCCGGGACGGCATGCAACCACGAACGGGGACGCTCGGAGGTGGACCAGCGTCGGGCACCTCGACCGGTGGGAGCGACGGGTGCGAGGGCCGATATCGCCGCCTGGACGGGGATCGGCGCCGCCCCCGCAACGTGAAAATTTAACGAAACAACGGTAATATTTAGTATGTCTGGAATGAATCCGGTAACTAAGTGGACCTCCGAAAGTAAGGGGTCGGGGGTCCCCGGGGGAGACCGATGAGGGGGAACGAGGTCAGTCGACGGCAGTTGCTCACCGGCCTGGCCGGAGCGGGAGCGACCGGTGCGCTCGTCGGCACCGGCACGGCGTCGCTGTTCACGGACGAAGAGGGACTGCGCGCACGGCTGACGGCGGGCGCCTTCGACCTCGTGGTCGAGCGCGCCGGCGAGACGAGCGACGGGACCGTCCCGCTCGTGATCGACGCGCCGACGGGCAGCGAGCGCCTGACCGTCCGGTTGCCCGCCGAGCGCTCCAATCCGGGGTACGCGTGGCTGCGGACGGTCTGTCCGGGAGCGAACCTGCCGCCGTTCGCCGAGGATATCGCGGTCACGCTGTCGTACGTCGACTGCGGCGACGGCGACACGATCGCCACGGGGAGCCTGGCCGACGTGGCCGCGCAGCTGCGCGGGGGCGTGCCGCTGGACCCGCGCTGTCTGGGGCCCGACGCGGTCGCGCCGGGTGGGCAGACCTGTCTGTCGTCGGCAGGAGAGATCGACCTGCTGTTCGAGTGGGACTGGGACCTCACCACAGACTACGACGGCGGCCCGCGGGAGCTGGTCGCGCTGGAGTTCGCCGGCCTGCAGTGCCGGAACGTCGACGGGACCCGCAGCCCGTTCCCGGACGCGGGGACGACCGCCAACTGCGAGACCGAGGGGCCGTCGCCCGAGCGCCACGGCATCAGCTTCTGCGAGGTGTCCGCCGACCTCGGCGACGGCTGCGAGCGTGTCGGCAAGATCGAGCTGGAGGCTGACGACTACTGCGGACAGACGGACGGCGTCGACGAGAGTTACGTCGCCGAGGGCACCTACGACCTCTGCGCCGACGGCGACGACTGCGTCGACACCGGCTACGACCTGCGGATCACCGACACGGAGACGAAAGACGGCGGGACGGAGACGGTCGCCGTGGCGCTGGAACTGCTCGACGGGGACGGGCCAGCGCCGACGCTGTGTGCGGTCCGGATCAAGGGCGGCCCCGAGACGGTCGTCTACGATTCGGGGTTCGACGGCAACGCGACCGGGCGCCTGCTGCACGCGCCCGCGAAGTCCGGGGATTCGGGGGGACCATCATGACCGACACCGACGACACCGAGACGGCGGGGGAACCGACGACCGACGACGAACGCACGGCCGACGCGGAAGCGGAAGACGAACCGGCCGACGAGGGATCGGCGCCGCTGCGGGAGCGCGTCGACGCGCGGCGGGTCGCCCGCGTCGGAGCCACCGTGCTCGCGGTGCTCCTGATGGTCCCGTTCGTCGTGTACGCCGTGCCGGGCGTGGTGGGCGCGAGCCACAGCTACGTCGTGCTGTCCGGCAGCATGGAGCCGACGATGAGCCCCGGCGACGCGATCGTCGTCGAGGATGTCGACGCGGCGAACGTCGAGGAGGGCGACGTGATCACGTTCCGCCGCGACGAGGGCGCGCGGCCGACGACCCACCGCGTCGTCGGGGTGAGCGAGGGGGCCGACGGCCGGGCGTTCCGCACCGCGGGCGACGCCAACGAGGCACCCGACCGCGAACTCGTCGCGCCGGACGAGATCGAGGGGCGGGTGATGAGCGTCGCCGGACAGCCCGTCGTGTTCCCGTACGTTGGCTACGTGATCACCGTCGCCGGGACGCAGACGGGGTTCGCCCTGCTGTTCGGCGTCCCCGTCGTGCTGCTGGTCGGCGGAGAGATTCGCGACCTCGTCGCCGCCGCCGGGACCGACGCCGCGGCCCCGGAGGAAGCGGATGAGGACGCCCCCGACGCGCTCGACGCGGACGACGCCGCGACGGCCGACCACGGCGAAGACAGCGCGGCGAGTGACGGCCCCGCGGCGGCGACAGCCGCCGACGCCGAATCGGGAGCGGGCGACGACGACGCCGAGTCGGGAGCGGACGAGGGCGAACCGACGGCGGAGGACGACGAACCGACGGCGGACGACGACCCGGCGTTCACGTTCACCACCGGCGAACTGCTGCTGGGGCTGGGTGCTCTCGGCGCGTTCTTCGCGTACAGCGTCTGGGTCGCGTACGTCACCCTCTCGGTCTGGGCGTTCGCCGTCGCGGGGGCCGTCGGGGCGACGTTCCTCCTGCTGGGGAGCCTCTACCTGCTCGGTGGCGACGCGGACGACGACGACGCCGGAGCCGGCGACGCCACCGACGACGCCGGGGAGGGAGCTCCGGACGACCTGCCGCCGATCGCGGCGCTGTTCGGCGACGCGAGCGCCGACCGCCAGTCGGCCGACGACGGCGACCTGGTGTTCGCGGTCGACGACCCGCTCGCGGACTGGTCGCCACCGGAGGGCTGGGACGGCCGTGACGCGACGACGCCGGAGGAGATCGTGTTCGGCGCGACCGACGAGAATCAGGGAGAGGTGAGCCATGACTGATCGCGGACCGACCGCGCTGCTGCTGGCGGTCGCCGTCGCCGCGGCGGCGGCGTCCGGCGCCGGCACGCTCGGGCTGTTCACCGACACCGAGACGGCGCAGGTGCAGGTCGCCGGGAACGTCCCGGCGCCGGACGACGGAACGACCACCGGGGTCAGTGCTGCCGCCGAGACCACGAGCGGTCCCGCGACCAACGAGAGCGAGACCCAAAGCGACGCGTCGACGGAGAACGTCACGAACACGACGGACGACGCCGCGAACACCACCGACACGACGACAGAGGGCACGGACGCCACGAACACGACCAACACGACGAACACGGCGTCGAACACCACCAACACCACCAATACGACGGACACCACGAACGAGACGGACACGACGGACGCCACGAACGAGACGGACACCACCGACACGACGAACACGACAACGAACAGCACAGACGCCACCGACACCACCAACACGACGACGGATACCACTGACACGACGAACACGACGAACACAACCAGCGAGAACACCACCGACGGAACCGAGTCGAGCGCGCTCGTGGGGCCGCCGACCGCGCCGGCGTGGACCGGCGACGGCCACGCCGCTCGGGCCGCGACGATCGGCCCGGCGCCGGACGGCGCCCGCGCGGTCGTCGGGGGGAAGATGCGATGACGGGCTGGTGGACCGTCCCCGCGGCGGTTCCGGGGATGGCACCGCGGGCCCCCAAGCGAAACGTCGTGGTGGCCGCCGTCTACGCGCTGGTGCTGGTGGCGCTGCTGTTCTGAGGCCGCGTCGCCGCCTCGCACCCGTCGCAGTCCTCGACACCCAGCCACCGGGAGGTCCGGCGGTCGATCGTCGGCGGGCGGCGTCGGCGAGCGCGCTCGCGTCGTGCAGGCGTCGGGCGCCCGCGAGCCCGGCGGCGCCAGCGGTCACGATTCGTCTCGGACGAGTCGAATAAAAACGGGTGGCGCCAGCGGTCGACCCATTCCCCCGCCCCCCGAGGCACCCCCGGACGGCGTCGGCTGACGCACGCGCAACCCCCAATCTCCCGTCTCCCGGACGCGAGGCCGGCGGCGGCAGTTCGCCGCCGCCCTCTGGCGGTCGCCGCTCGATCACCCGTCGGCAGCTCAGTCTCCCCCTCACCTCGTCGAACACGACGAGGTAGCTCCTCGTTCGCACCGGAGCATCAAGGAACGAATCGCTACGTCGTTAGTGTTCGCCAGCGGAAACGATCGGGCCAATTGGCGCACCGACGGCTCGTCTCCCGTTCTCAGGGGACCGACCGTCGGCTACGGCGCGGGCTGTTCGACGTGCCGCTCCCAGAAGGCGTCGCGGGTGTACTCGTCGTAAGCGCCGTCGTAGCCTGCCAGTTTCGCGACGGGTGCCAGCACGGCGCGCAGCGATCTGACGGCCGTCTCGTTCGGGGTGGTGAACACCGTGTTGTCGATCAGGCGGTCGGCCAGCGCGGCGGCCTGCAGCGGGTTCTCGACGCTGGCGTCGTCGTCGTGGGCCAGCCCACCGAGCGTCGGGAGGACGTGGCGCAACTTGCCCGGCGAGCGGATGTCGACCACCATGTAACAGCGCTCGTCGCCCTCGACGCGGAAGGTGTGGCGCTCCCCCGTGTCGACGGTGAGGGTCTCGCCCGCCCGGACCGGCACCTCGCGGTCGTCGATCAGGAACGTCGCCTCGCCGGCGCGCACGTCGAACACCTCGACGCTGTGCTCGTGGTAGTGTTCGGGCGGGCCGTCGAACCCCGGTTCGTGGATGCCCACCGACCTGATCGTCGCCGGGCCGTCCTCGGGTGCCGGGAGCGGCGCGCTCCAGACCCCCTGGGTTGGGTGGGAGGTCAGCGCCCCCGTCCGCCGGGCGAGCAGGTCGGCCAAGTCGCCGTCGGGATCGAACTCGAATCCGGTGCCTGGGACGGGGTCGCCCGCGGCGTCCAGCGTCCGGCCGGTGATCGTCATACTCGGTTCTCGGGACCTGACCGGCGAAAACCTTGGGTTCGGCTCACCCCGTGGGTACCGACGCCGGCGGTCTGTTTCCAGTCGTCAACTGACCGTCACTATCTGGCTAGCACCCACGCTTACTAGCGCAGTCCATAACCGATGGCTATGGGCACCGACGACACCAACCGGGGGAGACCGACCAGACGAGACTTCTTGCGAGCGAGCGGCGCGGGGGCGGTGACGGTGGCGCTGGCCGGGTGTGGGGGAACCACCGACGAGGCGGACGGCGGATCGGGCACGCCGACAGAGTCGGGGAAGAGCGGCAACGGCGACGGAACCGAGACAGACGCCGGGACGGAGACGACCGGCGACGACGAGGACAGCGATGAAGACGACGAGGAGCGCCGCGTCGCCCAGGTCGCCACGGTGAACACGGAGTCCACCGCCGAGGAGAGCGACCTCGTGGCGTCGACGTTCGCCACGGAGTCCTACGCGCGACTGGAGGGTGAGTCTCTCGGCGTGGACGCGCCGGCCGACACGACCCTGATCGGCCACCAGGTGCAGTACGGCCACCGCTCCGGGCAGGAGGAGACGGATGACGAGGGGTCGGTCCCGACGCTCCGACGCCTCTCGGCGGGCACGCTGACGCTCCCGGCGATCGGCGAGGGGGAGCCCCACCCGTTCGCCGAACGGGACCTGACGGAGCTCGTTGCGATGGGAGAGGGAAACCTGTTCCTGGAGGCAGCGGGGCTCGGACGCTCCGTGGAGTGGCTCGCCCGGCCCGTCCCCGTCGACAGCGGCGAGGCGGAGTTTCTGGGCGGCGCGGGCCCCGTCGAGACGCTCGTCGGCGTCGTCCGCGCGGAACCGGGTCCCGGAATGCCCGGCGGCGGTGACGACGGCTTCCTCGACGACGGCAGACGAGCGGGGGCGTTCCTGACGACGGTCCACGTCGCCCGGACCACCGTCAGTGGCGACCTGGCGATGGTCGGGATGGTCGAGGGGTGGCGTCGCCCGCCGACGATGGGCCCCGGCGAGGAGGAGATCGACCCCGACCTCGCCGAGCGCCTGGGCGAGGCGTACCGCGACGCCGCGCGGGCCGAACTGTTCCGGCGCACCCTGGGTCGGAGCGGACTGGATGCAGGTACGGTTATCCCCGACCCCGACGAGCGCCCGCCGCCGCCAGAGCAGGACACCTACCGAGAGGCGTACGCGACGCGGTGGGGCCTGCACGCCGAGGATCAGGTCGAGGTGGGCTACCCGGACGAGAGCACCCACCGGGAGACGATCCGAAACGTGTTCACGGTCGGCCGCGACGTGCCCGCGCTGACCTCCGGCGAGGCGTACGACGAGGACGTCCACTCCCGCGGGACGGAGTACACGTTCGAGGTCGACGCCTACGCGTCCGCCTACCCGCTGGACGGCGACGACACGCTCCCGTTCGGCGTGATCTCCTCGGACCCGACGGCGATCGAGGGCGAGGAGCGCAACCCGCTTGCGAAACAGTCTCTGAAGGAGCTGCTGACGGGAGCCACGCCGCTCACCGACCTGCTCGCGTGGACCGGCGAGTACGACGACGTGACCTGGACCAGCGGCCCCACGGAGGTCGACCAAGTGTCGGGATTGCAGCTCGGTGGCCTTCCGGCGACCGTGAAGGCATTCGACGGGACCGTCACGACGGTGTCGCCGGACGGGACGACGGCAAGCCGGGAGGTGACCGTCTACGTCGGCCGTCGCGAACTCACGGGCGACGTAGTCGTCCCGATCGCCGTCCAGACCGGGAGCGGAGACAGCCACTTCGACCGCGACGCGACCGTCCGGCGACTGTTCGAAACGGCGTTCGACCGGCTGGACCGCGACCCGACGACGCCCGAGGAGTGGGTCGACGGTTCGCTCGATGCGCTCGATCTCGTGCAGATCACCGCGAACACGCGCCTGGAGACCCAGAACGGCGACGTCCTCCCGCAACCCGATGCAGACCTGGTCGAGGGCCGGAACGCGGCCGCCCCGTTCGACATCACCACGTTCGACGATACCGTCCACTCGGACAAGCAACTGGCGTACGGCGTGGTCACGTTCGACGTCGCGAACCGCTCGCGGGCGCCGTTCGACATGATCCTCGACCAGAACTCGATCGATCGGATGGACGCCGACGACGACCACCACGAGATCGTCCTCGACGCCGCGACCCACGACAACGACCCCGACAACGACCTCCCCGTGTTCGAACTCCAGGGGAGCGACGACGCGGTGACCGCACAGTTCCAGGCCCCCAGCGGCTACACGTACGACGACAGGACGGTCCGGAAGGGCCAGGACTACACGACGACGGCGATGGATATTCTGCGGGTCGGGTTCATCACGGTCGTCGACCCGGAGGGTGGCAGCACGTACGGCGACAGCACCGGCCGAACGACCGAGTACGAGAAGACCGTCGACGCCGCACTTGACTACCTCGAGTGGACCTACCCCACCGGGCTGGCGGCGTACCGTCACGACGGCGCCATCGAGGGCGTCACCAACGTGTTCGGCAACGTCGGGGGAAACGCGGGGGTCGACTACACGAGCGCCCGGGTCGCCCTGGAGCGGATCGCCGACCCCAACAACACCGACTGGACCTACTCAGGGGACACGTTCGCGTACGGCGTCTCCGAGAGCCAGGCCAAGAGTCAGATCAGGTCGAACGGGTTCGACGTCTGGGTGCTGATCGTCCCGAACGGCTACTACCAGTTCTACTACTCCGACGGGCGCCCGTCGGGACTCGCGCCCTGGAACAACCGCATGGCGGTGACGACCGTCGAGAGTGCGCGCGACAACCCGCGAAGCGCCGCCGAGACCGCCGCGCAGGAGGTCGGCCACCGACTGAAGAACAAACCGTACCGCGAGCCGACCAGCGGGAACGGGGAGGACAATCCGCTCGCCCAGCGCGACAACAGTGGCGCCGAGGTCTTCACCAACCGCGACCTCGACCACGCCCGCAACCTCAGCTCCCAGAATTACGACGCCCCGGTCGACGAGCCAGGCGTCGTCTCGCGGGGCTACGCGCTGACCGATGGCGAGTTCGTCGTCCCGAGCACGTTCAACTGGAACGAGGGCGACGCCGGCGAACTGGGGATCGAGAGCGTCACCGAGAACCCCAGGCCGTACGACAAGTGGGGCGCCAGAGACGTGACGACCAGACACGGACGCCTGGAGAGCTACATGAGCTACTCCGGCTACCGCAGCTGGGCGGACAGCGTCATCACCCAGCACATCCTCGACGGGGACCTCAACCGAGACGCTGGCAACTTCCGGACGTTCAAGATCGGCGGGGTGACCGAGGTCGACGCCAGCGCTGGCGAGGGCGAGGACGCCGACAGCGCAGACGATCCGACGACCGAGACCCGCACCGCACGGCTGTCCACCGTCGAGGTGTACGAGAACGACACCACCGAGACTCAGGCGTTCCGCCTGGAGCAGGCCGACTCGACCGCGGAGGTCTCGGTGTACGACCCGGACGGCGAGGTCGTCGCGTCGGAGACGGTGCCGATGGGCACGGGCGTCTACGGCCACGAGGTCGACGACACCCGCATCGAGGACGTGGCGGCGTTCGACCTCGAACTCCCGGAACGGGCCGTCGACGTCCGCCTGGAACATCAAGACGGCAGCGTCCGGTTCAATCCGATCACGCGGCCACTCCGGGACGCCGTGCAGCGACTCCCGGAGCGGGCGTTCGCCCCGTACTCCAACTACAGTCCGGACCGCTTCGACGACCGCCTGGCGGCCGTCGGCGCGGCGATGGCCGAGCAGCGGTTCGGCGAGGCCCGGGAGGTCCTGGCGACCGCCTACGACGAGCAGCTCGCCGGCGCGATCGATCCGGAGTTCGAACCGCTCGCGAACCAGCCCGACCAAGCTCGTCTGGATACCCTGTTCGAGGAACTGCTCGGCCGCCTGGAGGGGCTCGCGGAGGGGTAGGCACGGGCGCCACCGCGACCGGTCGGTCGCCTGCTCGCCGCTACCCCGCCACCTCGACGACGACGGTCACGCGGGTGGTCCCCCGGTCGGTCGTCACCCGCACGTCGAACGCCGCCGCGAGGACGTGGGTCTCGCCGAGGCGGTCCTGCACGACGACGCCGCCGACGGCCTCGCAGTCGCCGAACTGCCGGTCCGGGCCGCCCGGGCAGTTCTCGGTGGCCCACGCCGCGGCAGCGCTGTCGTTGTCGGCGATCGATCGCGCGACGCCCTCCTCGACGCCGGCCGTTTGGAGGCGGTCGATCGCCGGGGCCAGTCGCTCTCGGACCGTGGCCGCTGCCTCGTCGCGACGGTCCCACGAGTAGTTCGCCGGGACGCCCGCTCGGGCGTCGGTCAACGCCCTGTCCAGGGCAGCGGTCGTTCTGGTGCCGTCCGGCTGGGGCTCGCCGGCGGCGATGTCGGGGTGGGCGCTCAGTTGGAGGTACGCGATCGACAGCGGAACCATCGCCAGCGCGATCACGGCCGCCGCGAGCAGCACGGTCTGACCGCGTCGGTCGGCGGTGAAGCGGTCGGGAGTCACGCGTACCACACCCTGACGACGACGGTCCCGCCGCCCGTCGGCACGCGCTCGACCCCGACGGGGGCGTCCGCCGGCGGGTCGTACCCGACGGCGCCGTGTGGCGTCTCGATGCGGTACAGCAGGTTGTCCGGGAGGATGCGCTCGACGCGGCGCTGCAGCGCCGCCCGTTCGCGGTCGAAGGTCGCCTCGTCGGCGGCCACCTCGGAGAGACGCGTCGCCTCGCCGTGGCTCGGCGACTCCCCCGCCAGCGCGCTGGCCGTGTCGGCGGCGTACCGGTCCAGCTGGGCCTCGCGCGTCGACGCGTCCGGCGGCGCGAGTGCGAACGTCGACAGCGTCGCGAGCACGAGGACGACGCCGACCGCCGCCTCGACGACAGGCAGCGAGAGCTGGGCGCGGTCATCCAGGTCAGGCATCGACGGTCACCTCGAGTTCGGCCTTGCGGTCGGTCGCGGGGAAGTAGGTCACGGCGATGCTGCCCGCCGGGAGACGGCCCTCCCCATCGACGGAGAGACGGAGCGTCTCCAGCCGCGAGACGGGCACCTCGTGGGTGCCGTTCAGCCCCGACGGGTCGTGGAGAACCACGCGCCCGTCGACCCGGACGGTTCGGACGGTCGTGTTGGGCGGCGGCTCGATCCGGAGTCGAACGCGGTCCGTCCGTCGCGGCAGAGTCACGCCGGGACCGCCGTCGGTCGACAGTTCGGGGGTGAGCGTTCGGGACTCCGTCTCCCGCACCGTGACGATCCGTCTGACGGTCGTCCCGTCGATGGGGTCGCCGCGCTCGGCGACGACCCGGTCGCCAACGGTCACCCGGAACTCGGCGTCCGCCAGCGCCGGGTACCGTTCGGCGAGTGACTCGGCGTCGGCGGCGTCGAGCGCGGAGGCGTCGAGGACCGTCCGCCGCTCGGCCAGCGGCCCGTCCGCGGCGACCAGTCGCCCCGACACCGCGACCGCGGTCGCCCGTTCGCCGGCCGCGCGGCGTTCGCCGTCCAGCGCAGTCTCCGCGAGGAACGTCCCGAGCCCCAGCGCCGCGGTCAGCGCGAGCACCGCGAGTCCGATGGCGAGCAGGTTCGCCTGCCCGCGGTCGCGGTCACGATCGGCGCCAGGCGGCGTCACGATCGATCACCCGCGACCAGTCTGACGGTCACGCCGCCGGCGACGCGATCGACGCGGACGACGGGCTCCTCGGTGCTCGTCCACGACCCGGAGACCGAGACGACGTGCTCGGGTAGGGTCAGCGGCCGTCGCCGGGTGAACCGCGGGTGGTCGAGCACGAGCGAGCGGTTCTCGACGCGAATCTCGTAGGTGCTGCCCCGGATCGTCCGCGGGATGTCGACGCGGCGCTCGACCGTGGCGTCGGTGGCGTTCGGCGGCACCGCGTCACCCACCGCCAGGCTCGCGCCCGCCAGCGTCCGCTCGCCCAGTTCCTCGCCGGCGGCGTCGCGGTAGTCGGGAACGACCCCACCGTACAGCGCGGTCGACAGCACGCCGACGTACAGCAGCAACAGGCTCACGCCGAGCGCCTTCGAGACGACGGGGGTGAGACCCCGCTGGTCGTCGCGGAGCCGGGGGCTACGCATCCGTCACCTCCAGGCGCATCTCGTGGACGATCAGGTACGCCGTTCGGGTGTCGGGGAACCGCGCGACGACGCTGCCGACCCCGTCGCCGTCGAAGTCGCGGTCGGTCGCGACGACCGTCGCGTTGCGCGCCTCGAACGCGTCGACCCAGGCGGCCGTCGCTCGGGTCTCGACGGCGACGCGGTACCGCCCCCCGCCCAGCGCCGCCCGCTCGTGGGAGACGTTCGTCCGCAGCGTCCGCTCGGTCCGTCCACTGGCGGAGACGTTCCCGCCGAGTCGGGCGGCGCCGACGACCAGGTCGCCGCCGTCCGGCGCCGAGACGATCGGTGGCGGGCGCACCAGTCGCGACCCGTCGCCGGCGCCGCGGGTCAGGGCGCCGCCGAGGAACGCGACGCGGCGGTCGCCGACGGTGTACACCAGCGCGTCGATGTCGACCACGCGGACGGTCCCGGAGTCGTTCAGGATTCGCAACTGCCGGTCGACGGTCCGCAGCTCGCCGTCGCCGAACCGAACGGTGCCGCGGCGGATGCCGGTCGTCTCGGCCGGGCGGAGCGCGTCGTCGAGGTCGGCGGTCACGCGGTCGGCGTCGGCACGGGCCGCGTTCTCGTCGACCACGCTCCCGAGACCGGCGGTGATGCCGGCGACCGCGAGCAGCGTCATCGACAGCAACAGCGCGACGCCGACGACGTGGGACTGCGCGCGCCCGGAGTCGCGTCCCGTCACGCCATGCCCACCCCCGCGAACACGAGGTACGCGACCGCCACCAGCAGTCCGGAGTGCAACAGCGCGTCGTAGCGACCGCGACTGGCAATCCCGGAGAACCACCCGCAGGCGAGCATCGTCGCCTGCGTGATGACGTAGAAGCGGTGTCGTTCGCGCGGCAGATCGACGGCGTCGCGCTGGATCATGCTTGTCCCCTGACTCGAGGCCGCCGACAGCTGCGCGAAGCTGTCCAGGACGTGCGTGTTCACTGCCACGGCGATGCCGACGATCAACAGCGCCGTCGTCCACCCGACGGCGACGTACACCAGCATCGCGTCCCGCAGCGACTTCTTCTCGTGGTAGAGGCGGCCGACCTCCGTCTGGAGCGTCTCGAAGACATCTTCGGCGTCGCTGCCGGCGTCGAGCGCCCCCGTGATCAGCCCGACGGTCTGTTCGGACAGCGGCGTGCCCACGCGGTCGACGAACCGCTCCAGCGCCGCGGTGCGCAGGTCCTCGTCGCGGGTCGTGAGGTTGGCGTTGAACGCCAGGTCCGCCACGTCGGCGTCGAGCGCTCCGAGGTCGACCTCCCGGGCGACCAGTTCCACCGCCGAGCCGAACGGCCGACCCAGCGCTACGTGGCCGGAGACAGCGTGGACGAAGTCCTTCAGTTCGCGGTCCTTGGCGTCGTCCAGACGAGCGCGCCGGACGGCGACGGCGCCGACGGGCAGCGCGAGGGCGACGTAGGCCAGCAGCACCGCGTTCGTCGCGTCGACACCGACGAGAGACAGCCAGACCCCGACCCCGACCGCCGGCGGGAGACAGACGACGGCGGCGCTGGTTGGGTTCGACGACACGGTCGTCAGCGTCCCCGCGAGCGTCCCCGGAAGCGCGTACGCCGGAGCCGACTGGGCCGGCGGACGGAGGCTACCGACGATCCAGGCGGTGCAGGCGCCGACAACGAGGATGAACCCCGCGCTGGTCGCGACCAGCACCGTCCGCACCGGAACCGTGCCCACGGGCGTCTCGACGGTCCCGTTGAGCCCCGGCGAGAGGACGCTCATCACCGTGACGACGATGACGAACAGCGCCGGGAGCACGAGCAAAACGACGAACAGCTCCGAGACGAGTTCGAGAAAGCCCTCGGCCTTGGCGCGCTCGCGGTCCTGGCGGTGCGAGAGCATCCGACTCTCCATGCGGAGATAGCTCTCCAGGGCGTCCTCGCCCTGTCGGGCGTGTTCGCGGAACTTCAGCAGGAACGGCGCCAACGCGTTCCGCGAGGGGGTGTCCCTGGCGACGATGCGCAGGCCCTCGTCCAGACTGCCGACCAGCGCCGCCTTGTTCAGCACCCGTCGCGCGGCGACGGCCGTCTCGCCGTAGGCCTCGCGGTTGTCCGCGACCTTCCGCAGCATCGTGCGGCGGTCGTCGCTGCCGGTCGCGAGCACCCGGAGGTAGCGGACGGCGCCGGGCAGCGTGCGCTCGATGGCGACCCGGCGGGCCCGGGCCCGCCAGCGCAGGTACCGCCCGCCGAGCCAGACCACGCCGCGCTTGCTCGCCAGGCCGGCGCCGACCGCGACCGCGCCGAGCGCCACCGTCGCCGACGCGGGTGGCGGAGCCAGGCCGGGCACCACGCCGAACACCGTCTCGGCGAGGCCGCGTCTGGCCGACGCCGAGAGCGCCAGTCCGCCGACCACCGTCACGCCGACGGCCACGAGAACAGCGGCGACCCACGAGAGCCCGTACACGCGGACGAGGTACGTCTCGAAGTCGACGCCGACGTCGGTCCCGCGGTACACGTCGCGGTCGCGCTGGTGGGCGCGGCTGTCGGCGTGCCGGGAGAACAGCGCGTACAGGCCCCGGTCCGTCCGGGAGTGTCTGCCGACCGCCCCGTCGGCGGCACCGGCGGTCGGCTCCTCAGTCATCGTCACCCCCCAGCGTCGGTGGCTCCCGCGTCGGTCGGTCGTCCCGGATGCGCTCGACGGTGGCGGCCTCGTCGGTCTGGAGGTCCGCGAGGAACCCGAACAGGCGGTCGAAGTCGTCGATGCCCTCGCGCTGGAGGTACCGGACGTAGGCGTGCTTGCGGAGGAACTCCCGTTCGACGGCCTCGACCGACCGATCGGTCCGCTCGGCGATCCGCTCGTACAGTTCGATCCCGATGCGACGGCGGTCGTCGCCCAGGTCGGGATGGTCGTGGTCGTACGCGTAGCCGTCGCCGGTCCGGCGGCAGATGACGTTGTAGCCGACCTCGACGTCGCCTTTCTCGATCCGCCCGGCCCGCCCGGCCGCGGTCGCCGCCGTCTCCGGATCGACGAACTCGACGACCTCGCCGACGTAGCGGTCGCCGCCGACGTGTCTCGGGAAGACGACAACGTCGAGTTCTCGGAGGAGGTAGGGCGGTAGACCCTGCTCTATCACGCGGTTGACCAGGGTCTCGACATCCTCGGCGTGGGTGGTCCCGATCACGCCGTGGCCGGTGTTCAGGACCTCTGCAAACGTCTCGAACGATTCGGCGGTGTTGATCTCGGCGATGACCTCCACGTCGGGGTTCAGATAGTTCGTCTCGGTCATCAGGTCGGCCATCGTCACCCGCTTGTACGGCGACTCGTGGTCGCGGGTGGTCAGCGAAACGCCCGTCTCGTGGGGCAGGCGGACCTCTCGGGAGCCCTCGTCGATGCTGATGGGGCGGTCGTCGAAGGGGACGAACGGCATGTGGGCGTTCATGAGTGTCGTTTTTCCGACACCTGTCGCCCCGGAGAACAGCACGACGCGGTGGTGCTCGTAGCAGAGCCACAGCAGGGCGACGAGTTCGGTCGGCAGGCTGTCCCGCTCCAGCAGGTCGACCGGGGTCATCGCGTCGGCGGCCTGCTTCCGGATGGAGATGTGCGGGCCGTCCTCGGAGATGACCGGCAGCGCCACCGCACAGCGGATGGTGACGTCGCCGGCGACGCCCTCGGGGTCGAGGTTGACCTTCGCACTGGGCGTCGCCGCGTTCAGTTCCACACCGTCGGCCGCCGCCAGTTGCGTGACCACGTTGACGAACGCCGTCTCGCTGTCGAAGGTGAGGTTCGTCGGCACGCGGCCGTCGGCCCCACCGTCCGCGCGGGGGACGACCTTCACCCGTTCGCCGACGCGGTTTGCCTCGATGTCCTCGAGGTTCGGGTCGCGGATGGGGACCGTCAGCTGGCCCTCGCCGACGTAGTCCCGGAGGACGTAGTACACGAGGTCCGAGAGACGGTCCTCGGAGTACCGCCCGTCGACGGGCGGGACGCCGACGCCGTAGGCCGCCAGCGTCGAGCGCAGGCGGTGACTCGTCGCGTCCAACCAGGCACGGGTGTTGCGAGCCGTCAGCTGCCGCGAGAGGAATCGCTCGGCCCGCTCGCGGACGAAGTCGGCGCTGTCGGTCACGAGGTCGTCGACGTTGGTCTCCCAGACGCGTTCCTTGCACTCCTCGACGAGTTGTTCGTCGCCGGGCAGCAGGTCCGGTTCGCGGACGGCGTACTTCGTCCGGAAGGCGTCTCCGCCGAGCAGGCGCTCCCGGTACAACACGACGGGCACCTCGAACCCACGGAATCCGACGGTGTAGGCCTCCAGTCGCTCGCTGGCGACCCGTTCGACGCCGTCGATGTCGCCCGGGAGGTCGGTACGGACCGGCGCGTAGTCGCTGGTGTGGACGACCAGTCGGTCGGCGGCGGCGTCGGCGACCTCGATGTCGTCGTCAAGCGCCAGCGGCGTCACCGCCCCGAGACAGCGCAGGTCCCGCAGGGCGTGGTAGTGCAGTCGTCGGCGGGCCGCCGGCGGCAGGTCGACCAGCCGATCGACAGCGGTGCGGTACTTCGGGTCGAATCCTTCGCGCATTCGCTCGACGACGCCCTCGCGAGTCCGGGGGCGCGTGAGGTGGGCGTCGGCGAAGTGCTCGCGAACCCGCTCCAGCGCCGCGGCGGTCCGATCCGACAGCGGCGGTTCGCGGGTCTCGTAGGCGAAGCCGGTCGGCGTCTCGCGGACGGTGGCGACGACGCCGGGGTGAACCTCGCGCTGGGCGCGAACGTCGGGAGCGTACCACGCGTCCGGCGAGTCCGGCGGGACGGGCGCGGGCACCGTCGGCGGGCCGTCGCCGCCCTCCTCTGTCGCGGTCATGGCTGGGGCTGGTCGCCCATCCGTACTTAAATTACGGGTTTCATTCTCGTTAAACAATTACCGCTGAAGTCTCGGAAGCCGACGAGTCCACGAAGTCGAACCTCACTCACGGGCGGAATCTGCGCCTCCCTCCGGCCCCTCAGGTGTGTCGCTTCCCCCTACGATGGTCGGCATCGGCGCGATGTTCGGCGCCGGCACCTTGGTCCCGACCGGGCTCGCCGCCCTCGTACGCGAATCCGGTCGGCGTCTCACGGACAGTCGCGACCACCCCAGTGCCAAAACGGTTACCCTGTATGCAGGGGTACACCGGGGCATGCAACAGCCGGGGAACGTCTCCCGCCGCAGGCTGCTCGCGCTCGTCGGCGGGGCCGGTGTGAGTACGCTTGCCGGGTGTAACTCCCAGCCCGGCGATGATACTGCGGAGCCGACGAGTACGGGACCGACATCGTCGAGGGGGACCGAAGACTCGACGACCGAGACGGCGGGCCCGTCATCACCCATGATCGCGGAGTTTTCGGTGACGACGACCCAGGAGGCGGCCCAACTCGCCTACAGGGTCCGACTGGAGGAGGGTGTCACACCGGCGTCTGTGGAGCTGCTGTCGGACGAGACCACCGTCACCCGGAATCTCGACGGACGCACGCAGCAGGTGACCGGAACCATCGCGGCGCCGGACGGGAACGCTATGGTGGAGGCAGTTGTCCGTGACGATGCGGGCCACGAGGCAACCGCCCGGACCACGGGGTATGCACGCCAGTACGCCGTACAGACCGAGACATCCCACACGCTTGGGGCGGCGTACAATCTCGGGGCGGGCGGGTCGTGGCAGGACTGCATCGACGGCCGTCCCGCAGTCGGAGAATACGGAGTGCCGCCACGGTCCGCTGTCGTCGATAGACACGTCGATCAGGCGCAGAGCGCCGGGATTCAGCGCTGGATCGTGAACGTCGCACGCCCGCGGCACCTCCGGGGTGCGGAGTCGCTCGGCGAAGGAAGTCTCGCTGAGGAGATGCCACTCGAATTCGACATCGATCTCCCTGCCAGCCTGGACAACTCGACCGCCTTCGAGGAGTTTCTAACCAAGGTCGGGGACGCCATCGACAGCCTCCCGGCCTACCACCATCGGGACGGCCGTCCGGTGGTGACGTTCTCGCGCCTTGCCGCGTTCGACGACCAGCGCGGCGGCTGGATTCCCAATCCGCGAATCACAAGCGCGTTCGACAGCCCCACTGAATTTATCGAGACGGTGCGATCGACGATCGGCGGTGACACGACCCCGTACCTCGTCGGGGACCTCGGAATCCGTGGGATGCTGGACTACCAGTCCAGGACCACAGCCGAATACCGATCGTTTGCGGGTCAGTTCGATGCGCTCTACGAAGCGCCCTGGAATCCCGGCGAGGGTGCGTTCGAGTGGGAGACGGCATTCTCTCGAACGTTCGACTGGTTCTGGGCCGCGCGCCTGTTTGCTGATCACCTGGGCATCGCGTTCGAACCAGTGGTCTTCCCTGGCTGGGACCACACCGTCGATCGGTGCAGAGACTCCGCGGAACGGATTCCACGGTCCCCCAGCCACCTCACGGCGATGCTCGAGGCAGCAGACTTGCTCGGGACCACCGATCGGATTCGCATCCACTCGTTCAACGACTGGCACAACGGCACCCAGCTCGAACCCGGCGCGGTGCACGGCGACGACTACGGCCGCGGGTACCTCGATGCCATCGAGTCGTTCCAGGCCGCCGACCGGGACCGGTCGCTGTACGGCCGCGACGAATACTACGTCTCCCCAACCGGGTCGGACAGGAACGTCGGATCGGAGCAACAACCGCTGCAGACGATCCAACAGGCGCTCAATCGCGCACGTCCCGGCACCACGATCCACGTTCAGCCAGGAACCTACAAGACGCCTGTCAGCACCGTCAGGGGTGGAACGTCCGACGCGCCGATCACGATCACCGGGCCGCGAGACGCCGTGTTCAACGCCAACGGGCCGTTCGAGATCAATCACAGCCACGTCCATCTGAAGGGCCTGACCTTCGACGGTCTCCACACGCCGTCAGCTCCCGAGGACGTGGACTCGTACAGCGAGTCGATTCTGCAGGTGAACGAAACGCTGTACGAGACAATCAAGAGCGGCAATTACGACCGTGAAGAAGTCCCGGAAGAAGCGTACGTAACCGACGTGGTCGTCAAACCCCACGCCATCGGGAACTGCCGGTCGGACCTCATCAAGGTACACTGGTCGCAGAACGTCGAGGTTGGTGAGTTCGAAGTGATCGGGCCGGCCGGCGTGAAGTACCTCAAGAGCGACACGCCCGGTCACAACGGTGAAATCGTCTACGTTGGGAACCCCATCAACAAGGGATACCCCGTCGACGAGACGAACAACGTCCACATCCACCACATCGACAACAGCGCCGGCTACGCACACAACGAGATGGTCGACGTCAAGGGCGGCGCACACGACGTTCTGATCGAGTACTGTACGACCGCCAACGGAGGCGAGTACATCCTCGAGGGCCACGACCGAGATTCCGAGTGCGTGGTGCACCTCGGCGGCCGGGACTGTGTCCTGCGTTGGTGTGACATCAAGAGCAGTCAGGGCCAAGCCGTCGAGGTTGCGAGTTGGGGACCCGCACATCCCGAGCGATTCGAGGAGAATACGGGCGTCGAACTGCCCGACACGGCAGACACCTTCGGCATCGAGAACTCGATCTACGGCAATCGCTTCGTGAACTACGCGGGGCTCGCCGTGCAGTATCCGATCGTCTACCCCGACGACGGCGACCCGCACATCGCCGAGGGTTTCGGCCCCGACGAACAGGCGCACATCTGTGACAACACGATCGATGGACCGACCCACGGGACCCCGACGAAAGCCTGTGACGCGGACCGTCCCACGACCGATCAGATAGGCCATCTCGGTGGCGACAGCCCGTGGGACAGTTGACATCGGTCCTTCGACGGGGTTCCGAACTCCCGACTGGCAAAGTCGTTCAAGAGTCGCGTGCGGACACGGAGCCGACTCGCAGTAGCACCTCACGGGCGTCCGGGAGAGCCCAGAGTAGACAGCCCGGACGCTTGGGCCCTTCGTCCGTGGAAGTGTGTAACGTGTGACCACAGGATTATCCGTCGCCAGGCCACACCACGGCATATGCCACCGGACTCGGGGGAGGGAACCCTGGACGACCTCCGCGAGCACGCCAGCCAGCCGATGCGGTACCTCGCGGGCGTCTACGGGCGCGACCACCTCGGCTTGCTGGCCGTCGGCGCGGTTGCGACAGTCATCGGCGCGGCGCTGTTCTCGGTGCCCGCGCTCGTCCTCGGCATCGCCGTCGACGCGCTGTTCACCAGCGGGCCAGCGTACAGCCTCCCGCTGGTCCCGGACGCCTGGCTCCCCGCCGACACGCGCGGCCAGTTCTGGCTGACCGTCGGCATCGTCGCGGGCTCGTTCGTCCTGGCGGCGGGGTTCGGCTACGTGCGCAACTGGACGCTCAACCGGGTCGCCCAGGACGTCCAGCACCAGGTCCGGACCGACACCTACGACGCCATGCAGGACCAGCGGCTGGCCTTCTTCGACGACAACCAGACCGGCGAGGTCATGAGCGTGCTCAACAACGATGTCAACCAACTCGAGTCGTTCCTGTCCCAGGACCTCCAGGCCGGCGTCCGGATCGTCGTCTCGTCGCTGACCATCGCCGCCATCACCCTATGGCTCCACTGGCAACTGGCGCTGATCACGCTGCTCATCGTCCCGGCGCTGGCGTACGCCTCCTACCGGTTCCAGCAGGCGATCGAACCCAAGTACGGCGAGGTTCGCTCGTCGGTCGGTCGCATGAACGCTCGCCTGGAGAACAACATCGGCGGCATCACCGTCATCAAGGCGTTCGGCCGTGAACCGTACGAGTCCAAGCGCGTCGCGGAGGCGTCGGACGACTACCGCTCGGCGAACTGGAGCGCCATCACCACCCGGATCAAGTTCTTCCCGTCGCTGGTGTTGATCACCGCGGCCGGCTACGGCATCACCTTCGCCGTCGGTGGGTACGTGCTGCTGTTCGGCGGCGGCGGCATCTTCACGCTCCCGCTGACCGTGGGCGTGTTGCTGCCGTTCCTGCTGTACTCGCGGCGCCTGATGTACCCGATGCGGCAGTTCGGGCAGGTGCTCAACAACTACCAGTACGCCTACGCCGCGACCGAACGTATCGTGGGCCTCCTTCGCCAGCCCGACACCGTCCCGCAACCCGACCCCGACGACGCCGTCACCCTCGAGTCGGTGCGCGGAGAGATCACCTACGACGGCGTCACGTTCGCCTACGACGGCGAGTCCGATCCGACGCTCACCGACGTCTCGCTGGACGTCGACGCCGGCGAGACGGTCGGCATCGTCGGGCCGACCGGGGCCGGCAAGACGACGCTGCTGAAGCTGCTGATGCGGCTGTACGACCCCCAGGAAGGCAGCGTCCGCCTCGACGGGACCGACGTGCGGGACATGCGACTGCGCCACCTGCGCTCGCACCTGGGCTACGTCTCCCAGGAGCCGTTCCTGTTCGGTGGGACCGTCCGCGAGAACGTCACCTACGGTGCCGAGGACGTCTCGGACGACGAACTCCGGGCGGCGTTGGAGCGCGCCGGCGCCTGGGAGTTCGTCCGGGACCTCGACGACGGCGTCGAGACCGTCGTCGGCGAACGCGGCGTCAAACTCTCGGGTGGCCAGCGCCAGCGACTGGCCATCGCGCGAGCGATCCTCGAGGACCCGACCATCCTCGTCCTCGACGAGGCGACCAGCCACGTCGACAACGAGACCGAGGCCGTCGTCCAGCGCAACGTCGCCGAGATGGTCGCAGACCGAACCACGTTCGTCATCGCCCACCGCCTGTCGACGGTGCGGGACGCCGACCGCATCGTCGTCCTGGACGACGGCCGCATCGTCGAGCAGGGTACCCACGAGGCGCTGCTGGACGAGGACGGGCTGTACGCCGGGCTCTGGCGCGTGCAGGTCGGCGAGGTCGACGCCCTCCCCGACGGCTTCGTCCAGGAGAGTCTGGCGGACGACTGAGCGGACGCCGACGGGCGGTCAGTCGAACCGGAAGACGGCACCGGCGTTGCGCTGGCCGTCGAGGTCCCGGGAGGGCGACCCGACAAGCGTGCCCCCATCGCCGGTCGTGTCGATGGTCGACCCGAAGTACGAGGCGGACTGTGCCGAGTCGGGACGGAAGGTGGCTCGGTGGCGGTACTCGCCGTCCGCGCGCTCGAAGGCGTACGCTTCGCCGGCACTCCCCTGGCCGTCGACGCGAACACCGCTCGCGCCGACGACGACCCGGTCGCCGCCGTCGGTGACGGCGACGCTCTCGCCGACCTCCCCCTCGTCGGCCACGTCGCGGGGCTGCAGCGTCGCCGGCTGGGACCAGTCACTGGACTCGTCGAAGACGTACGCCGCTCCACCGCGGTCGACCTCGTCGTCCGCGTCGATGTCGACCCAGGGCGCTCCCACGACGGCGACTGTCCCGTCGGCCGCCAGCGCGACCGACCTGCCGAACCGATCACCGTTCTCGTCGTCGTGGGCGGCGGTGAGCGTCGCGGTCCGGTCCCAGCCACCGCTGTCTCGGTCGAGGACGTGTACCGATCCCCCGGAGCCGCGGACTGACGCGCCGACGAGGAGGCGATCGCCAGCCGCCGACATCGCTACCGCGGAGCCCCAGTTGACGACGCCGGTGTCGGCGGGCGTGCGGGCGTCGACCTCCGACCAGCTCCCGTCCTCGCGTTCGAACGTGTACGTCGATCCTGCGGTGAACGCCGAGTCCTCGTCCTCGTCGCGTTCGTCGGCGGGCGCGCCGGCGACGGCGAGGTCTCCGTCCCCGGACACCGCGACCGCGGTTCCGAGCAGGTCGTCGCGGTCGCCGTCGCTGACGAACAGACGGCCCTGCTGTCGCCAGCCGTCGGCGCCACGAGCGAAGAACTCCACCGCGCCAGCCCCGGCGTGGCCCGCCCCCGGCGCGCCGACGACGACGGTGGTGCCGTCTGCGGACACCGCGACGCTCGACCCGACGGCGTCGTTGTACGAGCTCTCCGGCGACTGCAGGACCGTCGCTCGCTTCCAGCCGTCGCCGGAAGACTCGAACACCGCGACGCCGCCACCATCGGCGATCCCGGGGACGCCGACGACCAGCGTCTCCCCGTCGTCACTCACGGCGACGCCCGAGCCGAACGCGGTCGCGTCACCGTCGGGTGTGAGCCGGGCAACCGGGCGTTTCTCCGCGGGTTCTGGCTCCGGGGTGGCCGTCTCCTCGGCTGTCGGCTCGTCGGGCGAGCCGTCGCTGGTGGGGGGCTCGTCGGTGGGGACCGTCCCAGTCTCGGAGGGCTTCGCATTCGAGGTACCCGTACCGTCGCCATCGCCACCGCCACCGCTACAGCCGGCGAGCATTGCGACGGCGCCGGTCAGTCCGGCGAGATACGATCGGCGACCGAACGGGCGGCGTTCGCTGTCTCCTGTCACGGCCGCCACCGAATTCCGGGCCGCAGTTAACCGTGGTGGCTAGACGTGGAGAGTGTCGACGTCCACACCGAATCCATCGGCAGTTCTCGCCGCTGTCGTCGGGACGGGCCGGGGCTGCGACACATGGCGCGTCGCCTACGACCGCCGCCAGAGGGCGCCGCCCACGACGAGAAACAGCACGCCGATCGCCCGGACGCGCCGGGGGGCGCTCTCGCGTGGCTCGAAGTCGACGCCGAGAACCAGATCGTACGAGCGAGCCGCGACCGCCAGCAGCGATCGGGGCGCAAGCAGGTGTACGAGCCCGGAGACGGTGGCGAGCACGGAGAGTGCGCGGGTGGGTGGAGACGGTCGGAACACGAGCGATGCTGGGGGTCGCGCCCACAAGACAGCTGCGCCGGGCCGCGTCCGCTCGCTCCGGACTGCCACAGCAGTTACGTTCAGTGACGCGAATCTGTGTGTATGAACGACGTCTCGACGGCCGACCTCGTGCTGGCTGCGCTGGCGGGCAACGAGGTGACGGATGGTGACGGTGGGGTCTCGCTGGCGGCGCTCGCGAGGGCGGTCAGCGACGGCGGCGAGCGACTCAGCCGGCAGGTGGAGGTGGCGACGACGGTCGACGAGCTGGCCGGCCGGGAGCTGGTCGAGCGGGTCGACGACGAGGACGGCCTCCGGGTGCGGCCGACGCCAGAGGGCCGCGAGCGCGGCGACGACCTGCGGTCGCGACTCGCGGCGACGACGATCACGGTGGTCGACGGGGCCGAGCGCCGCGAGCAGTCCCTGTCGGCGGTCGCGGAGGCGGCAGATCGGTCGCTCGTCGGGGTCGCGGCCGGCTGCTCGGCGGACGGCGCGTACGTTCTGGGCGAGCGCCCGGCGGAGGACGGCATCGTCGGGCGCGACGCCGAGCGCGAACGGTTCGACGACGTGCTCGCCGCGGTGCGCGAGGCGGGCGCCGGGCGGTTGCTCGCGGTCAGCGGGACCGGCGGGGTCGGGAAGACCACGCTCGTCGACGCGTGGCTGGAGGGGCTGCTGGACGACATCGAGACGGTGCGGGTACGCTGCGAGCCCGACGGCGAACCGTACCGCCCGCTCCGGGAGGCGCTGGGGGCCGTGGGCGCGGCGGACCCCTTCACCGCCGACGGCCTCGACTCGAGCGACCCAGAGACCTTCGAGGCCCAGCGCTCGGCGCTGTTCCACGACGTCACCGACGGACTGGTCCCCGACGACGGGCCGCGGGTGGTGCTGTTCGACGACGTCGACGACGCGGACCCGGCGACGCGGCGCTACCTGGCGGCGCTGGGCGAACACGTCGCTGCGGGGCCGCTGCTGGTCGTCTGCACCGCCCGCCCCGACGGCCTCCCCGACGAGGAGTCGCGGATCGGGGCCGAGTGGCCGGCCGACCTTGTCGAGCGCGTCACCCTCGGTGGACTGGATCGAGCGGGAACCGAGCGGCTGATCGAGCGCCGTCTCGACCGGCGCGGGGTCCCGGCGGCGTTCGCCGACGCGGTCCACGAGCGGACCGACGGGACGCCGCTGTTCGTCGAGGCGACCGTCGACGCGCTGCTGGAGAGCAGCCAGCTCGACCCGGGGTTCCAGTGGTATCCCGAGGACGCCGACGAGATCGACCTCCCTGCCGAGGTTCGGGAGACGGTGCGTCGGGGCCTGGACGGCCTCGGCGACGACGCTCGCGACGTGCTCGCGTGGGTCGCGGTCGCCGGCGGCGCGGTCCCCGGCGACGTTCTGGCAGACCTGGCCAGCGAGGGCCCCGGCGGCGACGGCGGCGCACTCGCGGCGCTCGCGGCGCTGCCGGCGCTGGACCGGACCGGCGACGGCCGCGTGCGCCTGCTGAGCAGCGTCGTCCGCGAGACGGTCCTCGGAGAGATGGCCCCCGACGAGCGCCGCCAGCGCCACCGTGCGATCGCCGAGCGCCTCGAGGCAGTCGCGGACGGCGGCACCGCCGCGGCCGGGGTCGAGGAGCGTGCGGCGACCATCGCCGGCCACTACGAGCAGGCCGGCGACGACGACGACGCCCTGGAGTGGTACGAGACCGCGGCCGACCGGGCGACGGCGGTGTACGCCCACGAGACGGCCGCCGACCACCTCCACCGGGTGCTGGACGTCGCCCGCGACGGTGACGCGACCGAGGCGTTGCTGCGGGCGGGCCACCGACTCGCCGAGGTGTCGCTGACCGTCGGCGAGTACGACCGCGCCGAACGCTACGTGGCGTTCGTCCGCGAGCGGACACCGCCCGACGACGAGACCCGTCGCGTGCGAAGCGGGCGGCTGGCCGCCAGCCTCGCGCAGGCCCGCGGCGACCACGAGGGCGCGGTCGCGGCGGCCACCGAGGCCGTCGAGTCCGCCACGGATCGGGATCGGGAGTACTGTCGTCTGCTGGCGGTGCGATCGGAGGCCGAACGGAGCCTCGGGGAGTACGACGCCGCCGTCGAGACCGGGCGGGAGCTGCGCGACGTCGCCACGCGTCTCGACGCGGCAGACTTCCGGGCGGAGGCGCTCCACCAGCTCGGCGTGGTCGCGCTGGAACGCAGCGAGTACGACGCAGCCCGCGACCGACTGGAGCGCGCCCTGGAGACGGCGCTGGACGCAGAGGACAGACACCGCGCCGCCGACGTCCGGAACGCGCTGGGCGTCGTCGCCAAGCGTGCCGGGTCGCTGGAGCGGGCCGCCGACCACTGGACCGCGGCACGCGAGGACTACGAGGCGGTCGGCGACCGCCACCAGACGGCGAAGGTCGCCAACAACCTGGGCCTCGTGGCGAAAGATCGCGGCGACTACGACGCGGCGCTGGCCCAGTACCGCGATGCCCAGGCGGAACTGGAGCGGGTCGGCGACGTCGCCACCGCCGCCCTGGTGCGGATGAACCGCGGCAACATCGCCGAGCTGCGCGGCGAGTTCGAGCGCGCTCGGGAGTGTCTGGCGGGCGCCGTCGACGCCTTCGACGACGCCGGACGCAGCCACCACGCCGCCGTGGCGCGACTGAACCTCGGCAACCTCCTGACGACGCTCGGCGCGTACGACGAGGCCGCCGCCCTGCTCGACGAGGCGCTCTCGGTGACTCGCGAGGTGGGGGACACGCTCCGGGAGGGCCAGGTGCAGGGCGAGCGCGGGCGCCTGGCCGGCTACCGCGGCGACGTCGACGCCGCGGACGAGCGCTTCGAGGCGGCCCTGGCAGCCGCAGCGAGCGTCGACGACGAGCAGTTGCGCGCTCGGACCCGCGGCGACCGGGCGCGGCTGCGCTACCGCGCCGACGACCTCGCGGGCGCGGCGGCGGACGCAGAGGCGGCGCTGTCGACGGTTCGCGATCTCGACGACGACCGCCAGCGCGCCCGGATCGCGCTGACGCGCGCCGACATCGCGGTCGCCCGGGACGCCCACGACCTGGCCGCGGAGCACTGCGAGACCGCCGCCGAGGTCTACGAGGACGACGGCGACCTCTACGGCCGCGCCAGGGTGACCCGGACCCGGGGCGACCTCGCGGCTGCGCGGGGCGCCGACCCGACCGACGACTGGGCGGCGGCCCTGGAGACGTTCGAGACCGTCGGCGCCCACCGCGACGCCCTGGAGACCCTGGCGCGACTCGCGTCCGCCGAGGCGACGCCGGAGGGCGAGGACTGGCACGAGCGCGCTCGTGGCCTGCTCTCGGCGGCGCCCGCGGCGGTCGGCGACGCCCACGGCGACTGGGTGGCCTGACGGAGACTGTCGGGCGGCGGTGCCAGCAGACCGAGACGGAGGCCGTCAGCGCCGGCGTGGTGACCTCACCGCCGCCGCCCGGTGTCGTCGTCTCGCTTCACGCGCTGGCCCTGCGTGGGTTCGCTGTCGCGGTCGCGGTCGCGGCCCCGCTCGGGGCCGCGGGACGAGGAGCCGTAGCCGGGACGACCGGGGTCGCGCTCGGCCGTCGTGGTGCTGGAACTGCCGAGCGCCCCCGCGACGACGCCGCCGACGGCGCCGAACACGAGCGGGTAGAGCACGCCCGCCAGCAGGATCAGCTCGGGGAGCTTCGGGCCTGCAGAGACGCTCACCACCCCGCCGAAGCGCGTCGCCGAGTACTGTGCGAACAGGCCGGCGAGAAGCGCCATCGGGAGGTAGCCCAGCACGAGCGACGCGCCGTACAGCCCGCCGGACCCGGCCCTGCCGTCGGCCCAGAGGACGCCGACGGCGAGCCCGGCGACGAGCAACAGAGCCGGCGGGAGGGCGAACAGCCAGTCGTCCCACACGGGCCACGTCGAGGGGTCGAACGCCTCGGACTCCGAGCGCGAGCCGGCGCTGGCGGTCGCCTCGTGACCGACGTTGTGCATCTTGAAGAACATCCACGAGACGTAGTGTTCGGTGCTCGGACTGTTGCCGAGCAGCTGACGCGAGAACTGTCCGGACTTCGCCAGGTACGTGACGAGAAAACCCAGCACGAACGTCACGGCCCCGGCGGCGGCGCCGCCGAGCACTCGAAGGCCCAGGACGCCACCCGTCGACGCCCGGTTGCCGAGCGCGGGTGGCCGTCGTCGGGTCATCCGCCCACCCCCACGGGACCACCCCAGCGAGCCGCCGCCCCCTCGGCCCAGGAGCGTCGTCGATCGATCACACGGAGAGTCGTCACGGCCATGGGAACCCGTGGTGTGTCGCAGGATTGTCAAACTGTCCCTCGCACGACGCTCGCCTCAGTCGTCGTCCGCCTCGTCGCCAGTCGTCCGCTCCAGCGCGTACCAGACGCCCGCGAGCGTCGCCAGGGCCCCGGGTACCTCGAACCCCGGCGCTCCGCCACCCTCGTCTCCGGTCGTCTCCGTCGCGTCGGTGGGGTCTCCCACGTCGGTGGCGTCGGTCGTCGGTGTCGGCGGGGCGTCGCTGACGGTGCGCGTGGACGTCCGATCGTCTCCGTCGGGGACGGGCGTCTCGGTCGTCGACGCCGCGGTGTCGGTGTCGGAGGCGGTTGGTTCGGTCGTCGCGGGGTCGGCCTCCTCGGTCCCAGTGACGACGACGCGAGCCGTGTGCCCGTCGACGCTGGCGAGGACCACGGTCCGCTCGTCGACGGCGAGTTCCGACGACGGGACCGAGGCGGTGACGGCCCCCTCCTCGCCGGCCGCGACGGCGGCAGTCTCGGTCGTCCGCCAGTCTCCCGCCGTCAGGGCGACCCGCGCCTCGCCGTCGGCGTCGCCGACGTTGACGGCCGCCACGCGGACCGACAGCGACTCGTCGGCGGGGACGGTCGCGCCGTCTGCGGGTTCGCGAATCCGCGCCCGGAACACCGGGCTCCCGCCCGCACCGCCGACGACCGTCTCGTCGCTGGCGAGCGGGTCCCGTGCGTACGGGTCGTCGTCGTCGACCATCGCGACCGTCAGGCGGTCGCCGTCGGCGAACGGGACCCCTGCCTCGTCGACGTCGACGGTGACCGTCTCGGTGGCCTCCCCACCGGGATCGACCCGGCCCAGCGAGATGCCCCACGACGATCCACGGCTGCTGTACAGCCGCAGCGAGACGAAGTCGCCGGGGTCGTACACGCCATCGAGCGCATAGGAGACCGTCAGTTCGTCGCCGAGGTCCGCGGGCTCGGACTCGATCGACAGCGCCGCGACGTTCGTCCGTTCCACCGTCGCGGTCGTCTGATCGAGCGGCGCCGCGCGGTCGCCCGTGACCAGCGACGCGGTCAGCTCGGCGCCGCCCTCGAGTGGCGCGATTCCGGCGTCGGCGGGGAGGTCGAAGCGCCGCGTCGTCGCCCCGCTCTCGGTGACCGTGCCGACCGTCACGGGGTCGGCCCCGTCGACGGCCAGCCGGACGGTCCCCTCCCGTGCGGACTCGGGCACCCGCACGTCCAGGGCGACCGAGTCGTCGCCAGCCACGGGCTCCTCGGCGAAGCGCACCCCGACGATGGGCGCCGTGTCGGTGGCGATAGTCCGATCGGGTACCTGGTTGCCCGAAGGGATCAGCCACAGCTGGACTTCCTCGCCCAACCCGAGGGAGGTCCCTTCGCCCGCCTCCAGCTGGACGGTCTCGCGCCCGCGGTCGCCCGGTCCGATCCGCGCGACCCTGACGCGGCGCTGCCAGTACACCGCCTCGCCGGGCGGAACGACGCTGACAACCACCCTGTCGTCGAACTGAGCGGCGAGTTCGTACTCGACGGTCACCTGCCCGTCACCGGCGGTCGGTGGATCGACGATGGTCGCCCTGCTGAGGACGTCGACGCTGCCGGTGGCGACGGCCGCGTCGAGGCGCTGCTCCCCGCTCGGCAGAACCGCCACCGTCGCCGTCTGCCCGGCTTCCAGGGGCCAGTCCAGCGGGAGATCGCGCGACAGCGCGGCCCCGGCGGGCACCGTGATCGGCTCGCTGGTCACGTCCGTCCCGTCGGCGAACACCCGGACGTCGAACCGGTCGCCGTCCGGCGCACCGGCGGCCTCGGACGGCGGCAACGCGATGTCCACGCCGACCGCGGCGTCGCCGATGCCCGGCCGGTCGGCGAACCCCACCCGCGACAGGCCGTTGTGTCGGATGTGGAACGAGATGATGTCGTCGAGAATCTCGGCGTTGTACGAGTGGCCGACGCCGTCGTACACCTCGAAGCGGGCCGAGGCGTCCGCGGCCTCGTACAGCGCCTCGGAGTACGGCATCCGGTCCTCCTGCATGTCCTTGCCGTAGACCGCCCGGGCGATCGTCGCCTGCTCCTCGCTCCAGACGTCGCGGTACGGGAGCGTGTCGTCGTTCGGACTGCGCTCCTCGGCACCCATGTAGTTCAGCTGGTCGACCTCCCGCCAGGCCTCGACGTCGAACGGCTCGCCGATCAACTCCGGGAGGTCCGCGATCCCGATCTGGTAGTTCAGCGTGTACCCCTTCGCCTCGGCCCGCGGGAGCGTCGCCATCCCGTTGATCGCGCCGGCGGTCACCGTCGTCACCCGCTCCGGGTGGAGGACGGCGAAGTTGTTGACGAAGTTGCCCGACGCCGAGAAGCCGTTCATCGCGAACTCCGGCGGGACCGTCACGCCGTCGTCGGCCAGGCGGTCGCGGGCGTCGTCGACCATCGCCAGCAGCTGGCGGTCGATGCGCTCGAACTTCCCCGACTCGATGCGCATCGTCTCGGTGTCCAGCGACTGGACGAACCGGTTCCAGAACTCCCCGGAGCGCGGGTTCGCGAACACCGGGACGAGCAGCGGCATCCCGACCGCGTCGGCGATCCGGCGGGCTCGCCCGCTCCGCACGGTGCGCTCGGCGGCGTTCAGGTCCTCCTGAAAGTCGTCGGAGGCGCCCCCGGAGTTGACCGGTTCGACCAGCAGCGGCGCGTCCGCGGGGTCGCCCGGGGCGTAGAGGTAGTACGGGAAGTTGAACCCCGCCGTCTCGTCGGCCTCGACCAGCGTCGGGCCGAGTCGCGTGCGATCGGCCGTGCGCCCGTCGCCGAGCCGCCCCCCGGACGCCCCCGCTCCGAACCAGCCGACGCCGCCCGCCGCCATCGCGCCGAGGACGCCCCGCCGGGAGACGTCCAGCGAACGTCTGTCGCCGTCTGTCATGGGAGACCGCGAGTTCTCGATGCACCTCAACGTGGTGGCTAGACGGGAGGCGAGGTGCCGCCAGAGAGGGTGCGGCCTCTCGGCCGTCGACGGCTACTCGCGGCGGTCGTCCGAGCCGTTCTGGTCGTCACGCTGTCGGCGACGACCGCCGCCCCCGCCCTGCCCCTGTCGTCGCTGATTCTGGTGATCCTGCCGTCGCTGGTTCTGCCGCCGCTGCTGGCGCCGCTGCCCGCCCTGCTGGCGTTGCTGGTTACCCTGTCGCCGCTGCCCGCCCTGCTGACGTTGTTGGCCACCCTGTCGCTGTCGCCCCTGCTGGCGCCGCTGACCGCCCTGCTGGCGCTGCTGCTGCGGTCGTCCCTGTCGAGGTTGTCGACCGCCCGGGGGAGCGTTCGGGTGGGGGCCAGCCCCGGCGGAACTCGACCCGGTGACCGCCGCGGCGACGACGCCGCCGACGACGCCGAAGGCGAGCGGGTAGACGCCGCCGGCCAGGACCAGCGCCTCCACGAGCTTCGGCCCCGCGGTGAAGCTCACGGAGCTGCCGAAGCTCGACGTGGAGTCGGAGTACTGCGCCAGGAACCCGCCGAGCGTCGCCAGCGGGAGGTAGCCAGCGGTGAGCGCGGCCCCGTACGTGGCGCCGGTCTTGAGGTCGCCGTCGGCCCACAGGACGCCGGCGAGCACGCCGCCGCCCAGCAGCAGCGTCGGCGGCACGGCGAACAGCCAGTCCTCCCACATGGGCCACGTCGAGGGGTCGAACGACTGGGACTGCGAGCGGCCCCCGGAACTCGCTGACACCTGGTGGCCGACGTTGTGCATCTTGTAGAACACCCACGAGACGTAGTGTTCGGTGCCGGGGCCGTCGCCGAACTGCTGTGAGGAGATCGTGTCCGACTTGAGGACGTACGTGGCCAGGAACCCCAGGACGAACGTCCCGACGCCGAGGAGCGCGCTGCCCAGCAGTCGCGGGCCCGAGACGCCGCCACCGGCGTCGCCGCGAGGCCCCCCGACGCCCTGCCGTTGCGGCGAGCGACTCATCGACCGCCCCCCGTGTCGTCGGGCCGTGGGGGGTGGCAGATCGACCGTGAAGCGACACCTCTCCGGGCGTCCGTCCGTACCATATGAGCCACCGCCGCGCCGGAGGCTAATCAAGCTACTCGCCGCAGTCGAGATTTCCGAGGGCGCCGGCGACCACCGCGGCGTTCGAGATTGGTCCCGGTCGGGGAGCCGGGGTCGAGTGCGAACGGTAAAGGCCCGCGGGCGGCAACGGCCGGACATGAGCGACGGGGTGAGCCTGACGGTCAGGAGCGCGGAGAAGCGCGACGCCGGCCGCGGCGTGGCGCGCATCTCCGAGACGACGCGGCGCCGGCTGGGCGTCCTCAGCGGCGACACCGTCGTCGTCGAGGGCGATCGAATGACCATCGTGAAGGTGTGGCCGGCCGACCGGGACGCCCCGGACGACGTGATCCGCATCGACGGCGACACCCGCGCGAACGCCGGGGTCAGCGTCGGTGACACCGTCACGGTGTACCCGCGGGAGGGCGCCGAGAACGAGTTGCCCGAGGCGACGGCCGTCAGGCTGGTCGCCACCGAAGACATCGACGAGGAGACGGTCGCCGTCGTCGAGTCGGTCGCGCCCAAGCGACTGGCCGACCGCATCGTCGACGACGGCGACCAGGTCCGCGTCGAGAGCGTCGGCGGGTTCCGCGTGGTGGGCGTCGATCCCGGCGAACCCGCCCGGATCACGGGAGACACCGACGTGCGGGTCGTCGAGGACGGCGAACGTGTCGGGAGCGGTGGCGGCGCCGAGGCCGCCGAGAGCGACGACGGGGGGCCGCCGGCAGGGGTGACCTACGAGGACATCGGCGGTCTGGACGACGAACTCGAGCAGGTCCGAGAGATGATCGAACTGCCGCTGCGCGAGCCGGAGCTGTTCCAGCAACTCGGCGTCGACCCGCCGCGAGGCGTGTTGCTGTACGGCCCGCCCGGCACGGGCAAGACGCTGATCGCGAAGGCCGTCGCCAACGAGGTCGACGCGACGTTCCTGGACGTGCGCGGGCCGGAGATCATGTCGAAGTTCAAAGGCGAGAGCGAGGAGAAGCTGCGCGAGACCTTCGAGGAAGCAAGCGAGAAGGCCCCGGCGATCGTCTTCTTCGACGAGATCGACTCGATCGCCGGCAAGCGCGAGGAGGGTGGCGACGTCGAGAACCGCGTGGTCGCCCAGCTGCTCTCGCTGATGGACGGCCTGGAGGACCGCGGCGACGTCATCGTCATCGGCGCGACCAACCGCGTCGACGCCGTCGACCCCGCCTTGCGACGGGGCGGCCGCTTCGACCGCGAGATCGAGATCGGCGTGCCCGACGAGGCCGGCCGCCGGGAGATTCTCCAGGTCCACACCCGCGGGATGCCGCTGGGCGAGGATGTCTCGACGGATCGACTCGCCGAGCGCACCCACGGATTCGTCGGCGCAGACATCGACACCCTCACCACCGAGGCGTCGATGGCCGCGCTGCGCGAGCGCCCCGACGACCGCAGCGACTGGGACCCGACCGTGACCCGCGCACACTTCGAGGCCGCGCTGGCGACCGTCGAGCCCTCCGCGATGCGGGAGTTCGTCGCCGAGGCGCCCGGCGCCAGTTTCGACGACGTCGGCGGGCTCGCCGAGGCCAAGCAGACGCTCCGAGAGACCGTGCAGTGGCCGCTGTCGTACGACCGCCTGTTCGAGGCGACCAACACCGACCCACCCAACGGCGTCCTGCTGTACGGGCCGCCCGGCACCGGCAAGACGTTGCTCGCCCGGGCGCTGGCCGGCGAGAGCGAGGTGAACTTCGTCGCGGTCAACGGCCCCGAGATCGTCGACCGGTACGTCGGCGAGAGCGAGAAGGCCGTCCGGGAGGTGTTCGAGCGCGCCCGCCAGTCCGCGCCGTCGATCGTCTTTTTCGACGAGATCGACGCCATCGCGGGCCAGCGCGGCGCCGGCACCCACGAGGTGACCGAGCGCATCGTCTCCCAGCTGCTGACCGAACTCGACGGCCTCGCCGACAACCCCAACCTCGTGGTGCTGGCGGCCACGAACCGCCGAGAGATGATCGACGACGCCATCCTCCGGCCCGGCCGGCTCGACACCCACATCGAGGTGCCCGAGCCCGACGAAGCCGCTCGCGAGGAGATTCTGAACGTGCACACCCGCGGCAAGCCCCTCGCCGGCGACGTCGACCTGGCGGCGCTGGCGACGGAGCTGGCCGGCTACACCGGCGCCGACATCGCCGCCGTCGTCCGGGAAGCGTCGATGCGCGCCATCCGCGAGGCCACCGAGGAGTTCGGCGTCGAGGAGGCCAACGAGCGCGCCGACGAGGTCGACATCACCGGCGAGCACGTCCGGGCGGGCATCGGCGCGGTCGACCCCGACAGGGAGTAGGCCTGTCCGGGAAACGCTGAAGTGCGCTCCCCGGCTACCACCTACTGAAGATGTCCGACGAGCTGACGTCGGTGGTGTCCGGAGACGAGTCGCGGCTCCACGACGAGCCACACCTCCGCGGTCGTCGGCTCACGGTTCGTCACGTCCACGACCAGGTCGAACAGCGAGACCTCGACCCAGAGACTGTCGCGGACAGATACGACCTCTCACTCGCGGCGGTGTACCACGCGCTGGCGTACTACCACGACCACCCGGACGAGATGGCGGCGGTCGAGGCCGCCCACGACGACGCCGCCTCGGTCGCCCGCGAGCGGTCGACGATGTCGCCACCAGAGCGGTGAGGATGGCGGTCGAGTTTCTGCTTGACGAGCACGTCGAACCGCGAGTCGGTCACAGACTTGCCGCGTACGGGTACGACGTGGTCACCGTGGGATCGGCGGACGGTCCAGGAAGCGGCGTCGACGACGAGACGGTCGCGGGGTACTCGGGCCGAACCGAACGCGTGCTCGTGACCTACGACGACGACTTCGTTACCGACCTCACCGCTGACGACTTCCACTGTGTCGTCTACTTCGACGACACGACACTCCCGGCGGACGACGTCGCCGACGTGCTACACGAGATGGCGTCATCGTATCCGGAGTCGGAGTTTCGCGGTGTCCAGTACGGCAGTTCTGACTGGCTCTGAGTCCCTCCGTTCACGCGTCACGCCGCTGCTCAGTACCACTTGACCTCGGTCGCGCGGTGGCGGCTGTCGTACGCCTCCAGCCCCTCGCCCATCAGCCACTGCGCGGCGGCGTCGTCGTACATCGCGACGTGGGTGTAGTCGAGGAACGTCGCCAGCAGCCGCAGGTCGCCGTCACCGCCGTCCTCGCGGACGAGCGTCGTCAAGGCGGTGTAGACGTGCTTGTGGCGGTCGTCGATCACCTCGGCGGCGGCGACCGGCAGCGTCTGGCGGGTGGGCGGTACGGCGTGGAATGCCTCGGCGGCCCGGCGGGCGTACTCGTAGCAGAACAGGCCGGTGTGCCCGCCGTCGCCGACGGCGCCGTACTCGACGTCGCTCTCGAAGTGCTGGCGGAGGTCGACGGCGCCGGCCAGCACGTTGTCCTCGACGGAGCCGGCGGTGTACCGCGGGAGGTCGTAGTCGGTGTGCTCGCGGAACGCGGTCGCGAGGCCGTCGACGCTCGCCGCCGGGTCGGCCGGATCGGCGTCGGTGAACGACGCGACCGTCTCGGGGGCGACCGCGTCGTGGAACGGGCCCCGCAGCGGCCCGACGGCGTACGGTCGGGTCTCGGCTCCCCGGGCGCGCTCGAAGAAGGCGTCGAGCCCCAGCGGTTCGACGGTCAGGTCGCCGGCCCGAATCGCGCCGAGGTCCCGTGCCAGTTCCTCGGCGGGTCCCGGCGTCCCGGGCAGGTCGTGGCGCGCGTCGAAACCGCCCGCGGTCGCCGGCGTCACCTCGAACACGTCGATGGCCGCCACCCGCTCGTCGCCACGTTCGACGGCCAGCGTCCCCTCGGCGTACGCCAGGGTCCGCCCGTCCGAGAGCGGATACCGGCGGTCGGTGAACGTCAGCGAGTCGGTGAACAGCGGCGTCAGCTGCTGGGCCCGCAGGTTCGTGCCGACGAGCACGCCGTACCCCAGCAGGACGTTGTCGACCGCGCGGAACCCGCCCGCCGCGGCGCCCAGGCCGGCCACCCGCGCCAGGAGCCCGCGTCGGGTCGTCCCCAGCAGCCGCTCGCGGGTCGTCGCCGTCGCCGCGGCGTCGCTCGTGGTGGGGTCGTCCCCGTCCGCGCCGCCGGTCGACTCGGTGGGGTCGGGCCGCTCGAACCGGCCACGGAGTCGTTCCAGTGCCGCGCCGAGCGGATTTCGCATCACCCCTCGCTACCGGGCGCGTCGGCAAGAAGGTTGTCGCTCGGGGCAGTCGCGTCGGTGCGGGCCAGCACCGTCTCGCCGGCGGTCACCGACTCGCCGGCCTCGACCGCGAGGTCCGACTCGTCGACGCCAGGGGGGAACAGCACGTCGGCGCGACTGCCGAAGGCGATGTGGCCGATCTTCGCCCCCCGTGCGAGGTCGTCACCGTCCTCGACGTAGGGGGTGATCCGCCGGGCGAACGCCCCCGCGATCAGCGTCACGCGGTACTCGGGCAGGTCGACGTGGACCCGCTCGTTGCGGTCGGAGTCCTTCGAGAACGCCGGCCGGTGGGCGCCGGGGACGTGCTCGACGCGCTCGACGGGGCCGTCGACGGGCGCACGGTTGACGTGGACGTCGTGGACGTTCATGAACACGCCCACCCGGAGACGGGTCTCGCCGTCGTCGGTCGCCTCCTCGCGGATCACCGAGACCTTGCCGTCGGCCGGCGAGACGACGCCGGTCGGCGGCGGCCGGCGGTCGGGGTCGCGGAAGAACCAGACCACGAACCCCGTGACGAGGGCGGCGACGACGCCGAACGCCGGCGTGACGAGGAAGCCCGGGACGATGGCCAGCGCCGGGACGATGGCGTACTTCGCGGCGCCGCGAGCCAGTTGCATGGACGACGGTGGGCGGGCGGCGGGCAAGGGCGTTTCGCACGGCGCTGGAGGGTGACGGCTCCCGCCGGCGTGTCACTCGTCGTCGCGCGGCGGGTCGAGGTACGAAATCAGCGCCGTCACGACGCGCTCGACGAACGCCTCCGCGACGGTACCCTGCGTCCCGACGACGTGCAGGTCCTCCTTCAGCGTCGCCACCGACCACGGGAGGACGTAGCTCTCGGTTCCGGGTTCACCGCGAACCCACGCGTCGCTCGGCACCGCGAAGCTCTCCGGGTGGTGAGACTGCGTGGTGAAGGCGACGGCGATCGACTCCTCGTCGGCGTACGGGAGCCGATCGGCGGCGAGAATCAACCACGGACGGGGGTTCCCGGCGTCCGACTTGAACGGGTCGGGTGCCCAGACGACGTCGCCCCGCGTCGACACTGTTCAGCCCTCCTCCTCGGCGTCGTCTCTCCGCTCGTCGATCGGGTCGACCGCGGACGCCATCCACGCCTCGACCTCGTCGTCGGAGAACCCGCCGTCACGGGCGTCGGCGCTGGCGGCACCGAGCATTCCGGCGGACGCGGCGGCGTGTTCCGCGTCGGCGACCTTCCAGTACCGCCCGCGGTGTTCGACGAGGCCGTGCTCTTCGAGTCTGGCGAGCGTCGGTCCCACGCTGCCCTCGGGCACGTCGACGGCCGTGACGATCTCTCGCTGTCGGAACGCCGTGTCCGCGTTCGCGAGGAGGAACCGGTAGATCGCCCCCTGGGTCGTGTCGGGAGCGAGGTCCGGCGTCGAATCGCCGTCGTCGATGTCTCGGAACTCGTCCTCGGAGATGGGCATCTAGTATTCGGTTGTATCTGTTCGTATTAGTCTCTATCGGCGCGATGTGCTGCCGGTGGTATCTGCGAGGAGCGATTCCACGGTCCGTCAGTCCCAGAACGACCGCGTCCGGGCGTACTCGCGCTCTCTGGCGAGGATGTCCCGATAGAAGTCGTCCTCGTCCTCCCGGAGTTTGGCGATGATCCGGGCGGCGTTCTGCGGGCCGACGCCGCGGGCCGACAGCGCGACGACCGCCTGCTTGCCGTGGCTCTGGACGAGGTTCGCGCGGCGGTTGGCCCGCTCGGTCAGGTCCTGCTGCTCCTCGCTCTTGTCGCTCGCCCGGACGGCGTCGACGGTGTCGTCGTCGTACGGCGACAGCGCGGCGACGCGGGTCGAGCCGCACTCCGCACACTCGGGCTGGTCGGGGACGCGCTTGACCTTCGTGCGCTGGGCGTACTCACCGCAGTGGACACACAGGAGGACGACCCGGTCCTCCTGGATGCGCTCGCGGACGGTCTCGACGACGCTGGCGTCGGCATTTTCGGGGGTCAGCAGTTCCCGCCCCGACGAGCGCCCGCCGGTGCCGACCGGGGTTCGCCCGCGGGTCCGTTCGATCACGAGGTCGTCGCTCTGAATCGCCCGCAACACCTCGGCGGCGCCCTCCACGTCCAGGTCCTCGTGGAACACCTCGCGGACGGCCTCGTCGTAGACGGGCGTGTCCTCGAAGGCCCGGACCAGTCGCTCGCCGGAGAGACTACCGCGGTAGCCGTCGTCGTCCAGCGCGCCGAACGAGCGGGCGACCTGCGAGAGGCGGAAGGCGAGCGCATCCGAGCGCTTGAGGCTCAGCTCGATCAGCGGGCGGACGTGTTCGGGGTCGGTGTCCCGGAGGTGATCGAGCACGTCCCCAGTGGCGACCTCGCCCGGCACCTCCAGTTCGATCCGGTAGGGGTCGACCTCCATCGCGACGGAGGCGCCGGTCTGCTGGCCGACCAGCGCCGACAGCACCCGCCCCAGCGTCTCGTTGACGCGGTGGCCGAGGGCGGCGTTGACGACGACGGTCCGGCCCTCCCGCTCGACGACGATCCGATCGTCGGTCGGCACCGGGGCGTCGGCCTCGACCTGCCGGGCGACGTCCTCGATGCCGACCGCCGCGGTCTCGGCGTCGGTCGGATAGCGAGCGGTCAGGTCCCGCGCGACACCCGCGGCGTCGGCGCCGGCGGCGACCTGCGGGCCGGCGACGCCGCGCAGCTCCCCTACCTCGCCGGCGACCGGTCGGGGGACCGGAATTTCCTGGCCGACCCACGTCGGCACCTCACCCGCCGGGTCCTCGACGGGCGAGACGTTGACCTCGCGGTCGTCCTCGTCGACCTCGGCGACGCGCCACATCTCCCCGCCCTGGACGAACACCGACCCCGGCCCCGCGACGTCGAGCACAAACCGCTCGTCGAGGGTGCCGACCTGCTTCCCGCCCGCGACGTCGTACACGTCGTAGGTCTGCTCGTCGGGGATCATCGAGAGGTTCGCGTACACGTACTGCCAGGTGCCGCCGGTGGTCTCGACGGTCTCGACCGGGCCCTCGGTGTCGTGCCAGACGATCCGGTTCGACCGCAGTTCGGCGAGCACCTCGCGGAAGGTGGTCTCGTCCAGCGCCCGGAAGGGGTAGGCCCGCGAGACGATGTCGTAGGCGCGGTCGACGGCCACGTCGCCCAGGCCCATCGTCATCCCGGGAATCTGGTTGGCGACGACGTCGAGGCTGCCCTCGTGGATCGCCGCCGGTTCGACCAGGCCCTCGCGGGCCCGGCGGGCGATGGAGAGCGCCTCCAGCACGTCGTCGGGGCGGGTCGCGACGACGGTGCCCCGCGAGACCTGATCGGCGCGGTGGCCCGCCCGGCCGACCCGCTGGAGCAGGCGCGTGACCTGCCGCGGGCTGTGGTACTGGACGACGTGGTCGACGCGGCCGACATCGATGCCCAGTTCCATCGAGGACGTGCACAGCAGGCCGTCGACCGCGCCGCTCTTGAACGCGTCCTCGACCTCGATGCGGGCCTCCTTCGACAGCGAGCCGTGGTGGACCTCGATGGGGAGGCCGAGTTCCTTGCAGCGCGAGCCCAGCGCCTCGGCGGTCTGTCGGGTGTTGACGAAGATCAACGTGGACTCGTTGTCGGCGACGAGGTCGCCGATGCGGCGGACGTGGCTGGCCGTCTCGGGGTCGGTCACCAGCTTGCCCGCCAGGTCCTCGTCCTCGGCGGTGGGTTCGGGATGGATCACGTCCAGTTCGAGCCGGCTGCCGACGTCGACCGACCGGATCGCGCAGCCGCGGCCGCCGGTGAGGAACGCACCGACTGCCTCGCGGTCGCCGACGGTCGCCGAGAGGCCGACCCGCTGGAACGGGCCGGCGAGTTCGCGCAACCGCTCTAGCCCGACCGCCAGTTGCGCGCCGCGCTTGGAGGCGGCAAGTTCGTGGACCTCGTCGATCACGACGTGGGCGATGTCTTCCAGGGCCTCCCGCAGGCGCTCGCCGGTGAGCATCGCCTGCAACGTCTCCGGCGTCGTGACGAGCACGTCGGGCGGGTTCTCGGCCTGTTGACTCCGCTGGTACTGGGTGGTGTCGCCGTGGCGGACGTCGACCTCCAGGTCGAGGTACTCGCCCCACCACTCCAGCCGCTGGCGCATGTCGCGGTTCAGCGCCCGCAGCGGCGTGACGTACAGCGCCGAGATGCCGAAGGGGGTCTCGTCGGGGTCGCCCCGTTCGACGATGGCGTCGAGCACCGGGAGCATCGCCGTCTCCGTCTTGCCGGTGCCGGTGGGAGCGACCACCAGCGTGTCCTCGCCGGCCGCCAGCGGCGGAATCGCCAGTCGCTGTGGGGCCGTCGGCGTGTCGAACCCGCGCTCGGACAGCGCCGCGCGCACGCGCTGGCCGAGGTGCGTGAACGCCGCCGGGTCGCCCCTGGTCATCGACGGAATCAGGGGACCCGAGCGGAAAAGCACCACGTTCGCAGACGGGGGAGCCCCGAAACGACCCTGTATGACAGACACGCAATCGGTCGGGCGACGGAAATAAAATTTACCAGTCCGCGTGCGAACACGTACCAAATCCTTATCGGCACACTTCCCCCATTCGCGGAGTGATGACCTCGGGGGACGACTGGTACGGCGGGTACACCGTCGAGACGGAGACCGACGGCGTCTCGGTCGCGGTCGGCATCGACCTCGACAGCCTCCCCCTCCCGGCGATCAAGTTCGAGATTCGCTCCCGGAGAGACGAGCGCGTCGGTGTCGTGGTGCGCCACGCGGTCCCGTCTCGGCCGGGGGTCGACGCCGTCGCCTTTCACCCCGACTTCGGCGCCGACGACTGGACCGCCTACGAGGAAGGGCGGGTCTCCTGGGCCGGGACGCTCGCCCCCGGCGAGAGTGTCACGACGCTGTACGGCGTCTGGCTCACCGAGCCCCGCGAGGTGTTCGCGTTCCTGGAGGCGCCGACGGTCGGCCGCGTCGAGCCCGTCGGCGAACACGACGGGTACGACCCCGTCGACCCGGGCACCGCGAACAAGCGACTGATCGACGACTCGCTGGCCGAGACCGGCCCCGAGTCGATGCGGGAGATGGTCGCCGGCGTCCGGGACCTGCTGTCGCCGGGCGACGGCGACCGCCCGCAGACGGCGGACGACGCCGAGGCGACGGACGACGACCCCGACCCCGACCCGATCGCCGTCGCGGAGACCGTCGAGACGGAGCCGGGCCCGGACCCGGGCGCAGCACGGGCCGGCGCGGCGTCGCTGTCGCACCCGGACCCCCAGGAGGTCGCGGCGCTCGACGAGGGGGGGCCGTCTCACGGCAACCCGCTGTTCGTCCGTGCGCTGGTCGCCGGCGGGACGACCGACGCGCCGGCGCTGCTGCAGGACCTCGTGACGGCGATGCACGTCCGGGGGCGGCGGGTCGTCTCCCAGGACGGCGAGGTCAGGGTCGACGCCGTCGTCGAGGGTGACCACCACCCCCGCGGACTGGCCGACGCCCTGGCCGACCGCGAGCCCGTCGCGGACGTCCTCGTCGAACCCGTCGACCGCTCGGCGGACGGGCCGGCGACGGACACGACGGAGTTCGACGTCCTCCAGCGCAACGTCGACCGAGTCTCGCCGTCCGAGATCGAGTCGGAGTTGGACGGCGGCGCCGGCCACGGACCGGGGCCGAGCGTCACCGAACTCGTGGCAGACGTCCAGGTCGAGCCGACGTCGTCGGGCGAGCGACACGACGGGCCGACCGACGAGACGGTCCGCGCGCTGGTCGACGAGGTCGAGCGGCTCCGCGGGCGGGTCGACGACCTGGAGGGAGAGGTGAGCGAGCTCCGGGTGCGAAACAGCCGCCTGGAGGAGCTGTACCAGCGCCAGCGCGAGCGCGAACGCGAGCGACAGCGCCCCGAGACGCGTCCGGACTGACCGGGGCTCAGACCGACCGGTAGTCGCCCAGCCGCGTCCCGTCGAGCAGGTACGCCTGTCCCGCCGGCAGTCCCGCGGGGAGGAACGGCGCGAGGAAGTCGCTGTCGGCGTTGACCCAGGTCCCGCCGGAGAGCTCGTTGAACGCCGGACAGACGACGAGTTCCGGCTCGTTCCACGCGTCGTCGAGACCGCGCTCGGCGAACGGCTCGCGGGCGAGCGGCCCGCGCAGCCACGCCCGCTCGGTGCGCTCGCCGCCGACCTCGTCGACCAGCCGCACCCGGGGGTGCTCGTGGCCGACGCACAGCACCTCCGCGCCGAGCAGGTCGGGGTCGGGCCAGGTGTGCCCGTGCGCGACGGCGACGGGGCCGAGCCGCAGGCCGCCGCCGTCGCTCACCGTCGCCCCCTCCAGCCACGTCTCGACGTCGCCGTCGTGGTTCCCCTTCGCCAGCGTCAGCGGCACGGGCAGCGCCTCGACGAGCGTCTCGATCTCGCCGCGCTCGGCGCCGCCCGGCCCGCCGATGGAGTGCATCAGGTCGCCGGCGACGACCAGGCGGTCGGGGTCGTGGCGCTCGCACAGCCCCAGCAGGCGCTCCCGGCGTTCGGCGGCCCGGCTGTCGACGGAGACACCGCGCTCGGCCCGCAGCGCCGCCTCGATGCCCGCGTGGACGTCCGCGACGAGCAGCGCAAGTTCGTCGCCGCAGTCGGCCAGCGCCGCGGGCTCGCCGGGGACCGGCTCGACCCGCGCCATCAGATCGGCTTCAGCCGGCCGTCGTCGGGCTCGTAGCACTGCCCGCCCATCAGCGCGTCCTGGATGGCGTCCTCGACGGCACTCTCGTCGGCGCCCGTGCGGTCGACGACCGCGTCGATCAGCGCCGCCCGCTCGGCGCCCTCGCCGTCGTCGAGCTCCTGCATCGCGTCCAGCAGGACGTCGTCGACGTCGGCGTCGGCGGCGCTCTCGTCCGCGTCGGCGTCGTCGCTCGCCTCGTCTGACTCGTCCGCGACGACCTCGCTTGCGTCGGCGGCGTCCTCGGCGGCCGCTTCCTCCGCGGCGGCGTCGGCGTCGGGCGCCAGGTCCTCGTCGGGCGATTCGACCTCCGATCCCGTCGAGAACTCCGTGCCGTACTCTTCCTCGATCTCCTGGCGCTCTTCCTCGTCGAACTCGTACATCTCGTCGGTGTCCGCCGTCGGCGCCGCCTCGTCGGCGGTCGCGTCGGCGTCCGCGCTCGCCGGCTCCGCGGGCTCGGCGTCCGCGTCGGCGTCGCCGTCTGCCGGGGACTCCTCCGGAGTCTCCCCGTCGTCGCCGTCGGCGTCCGTCGAGAGGCTGCCGTCGAAGTCCCCGAGGTCGTCGTCGCCGTCGCCGATCCCCTCGGAGCCCATCGCGGTGTCGGCGCTCGCGGCGTCGTCGGGACCTGCGGCGGCGCCCGCGTCGTCGGTCGCCCCCGGGTCCGGCTCGGTCGTCTCGCCGGTCGTGGTCGCGGTGTCGACCTCGGAGCCGGTGGTGGTCGTCGGCTCGGCGTCGCCGTCGTCGGGCGTCGTCGCTCCGCCGGCGGTCGCGGTCGCCGCCTCCGCCTCGACCTCCGCCTCCGTCTCGGCGTCGGTGTCGTCTGTCGACGCGCTCGGGCCGTCCGTCGCGACCGCCTCCTCGCTCTCGCCGGCGGTCAGCGTCTCGGGCGCGCCGGTCAGCGCGACGCGGTCGACGGGCTCGGTCGCCTCGGCGTCGGGCGCGAGCGGCAGGTCGCCGGCCTCGTCGCGGTCGCCGGCGACGACACGAGCGACGTCCAGCGAGAGCGTCCGCAGGGCGTCGAGGTAGGCGAGGTCGGTGCCGTAGTGGTCCAGCGCCAGCGCGATGCCCTCTGCCAGTTCCGGCGGCGTGCCGTCGGCGGTCAGCGCAGCTTCGAGGTCGTCGCCGCGCTCCTCGCGGCCCAGGGCATCCGCCATCGCGGCGACGCGATCGACGGTGTGCTCGGCGGCGGTGACGGCGGCGCGGTCGCGGTCCGCGGCGTCCACCTCGGTGATGGTCTCCGGCCGGACCGAGGTGAACGTCCGATCGGAGTCGTCCGGTTTGAACGTGCGGGCCTTGCCGGTGACCGCGACGAACGCCGGCGGCTCGGCCTCCTCCAAGAAGGCGAGTTCGTCGGGCTGGTACTGGCCGGCGTAGACGACGAACGCGCCGGTCGGGTCGACGACGCGGGCCCGCAACACGTCGTCGTTGACCCGCTCTTTCTCGGTGAGCACGCCGACGAAGAAGAGGCGGTTCACCCGCGCGCCGCTGGGCGTGACGACGTAGTTCGGGGCCCGTTCCTCGTCGGACTGGGAGTACTCCAGGTCCGCGTCGTCGAACTCCGCAGCGAGGATGCGGTGGGCGACCTCGCGGTTGCCGGGCGTGCTCATGGTTCCACCTCCGCGAGCAGAGCCCGCGCACGGTCGGCGGGGTCGTCCGCGACGAGTTCGAAGGTCGTCGCGTCGAGGTTCGCGCCGTAGTCGTCGACCGAGAGGTGGCCACGGACGCGGTACTCGTGGCCGACGATGCGGTCGCGAATCTCGTCGGCGACGACCTCCTTGTCCATCGCCTCGCGGGCGGCCTCGCGAGCGTCGTCGAGGCCGCCGCCGTACACCCCGGCGGTCAGTTCGTCGTCCAGCACCACCGTCGCCGTGGCGGTGCCGTCGTCGAGGATGGCCTTCACCCGGAGGTCGTCCTCGCCGTCGACGTCGCCGTGGGAGCGACACTGGCCGTTCTGGACCACGCGACCGCACTGCGGGCAGCGCTCGATCAGGCCCGAGCCGTCACGCACGGCGATCAGCGACCCCTGCAGTTCGACATCGTACACGCCGCCGCGGGTGACCGCCTCCCGCACGGACAGTTGCTCGGCGGCGTCGCCGACCTCGACCGAGCGGTCGAGTGGGGTCACCGTCGAGTGCTCGGAGACGTTCACCTCGGGGACGCCGCGGTACTCCCGGACGTAGGCGTTCTCGATGCGGACGACGCCGCCGTCCTCGATGTCGGCGTGGGGGTCCCAGTCGGTGAACGGCAGGCGGCCGCTCTCGTCGCCGAACACGCCGCTGAGAATCTCCGTCTCGCCGTCGCGGCCGTCGATGGTGCGGCGTTCGACCTCCAGCACCGACACCTCGACGGTGCGGCCGCGGTCGCCGGTCGCCAGGTCGGCGAGGTCGGACTCGCCGCCGACATCGTAGGGCACGTCCAGTGTCTCGGTCTTGTGGCTGACCGTGGTGGACTCCCCCAGGTTGAGTTCGGGTTCGCCCTCCCACTCGCGGACGCCGGCGTTGCCGACGGTGACGGTGTCGCCCGCCGAGAGGTCGAACTCCTCCCAGGCGGTGAAGTCGATGCGCCCGGTCTCGTCGGCGAGTTCGCCCTCCTGGATCACCTGGTCGTCGCCCTGGTAGCGGATGGTTCGCTTGCCGACGGTCAGCACCCGCGCCGTGACCGTGACCGATCCGCTGTCGGTGGTGACGTCGCCGATCTCGACCGCGGAGGGGCCCGAGTCGCCGCCGCCGCCGTCGCCGTACTTCCGCCGGAGGCTCCCCTTGGCCTCCTCGATGGGCACGCTGTACTCCACGAGGTTCTGCAGGTCCGCCTTGACCTCCTCTTTGTCGACGCCGAGGTCGGAGGCGAGCTCCTCGGCATGATCGTCCAGACTCATCGGTGGTGGTTCGGCGGGATGGACCAAAAGGGTTCGTTCCCGCGCGGTGGCGGTGCTCGCGAGTGTGGAACGACCCGGGACGGCGCCGCCGACTCTCACCGCATGAACGCCGCCAGCGGGCCGTCGACGGGTCGCTCGTCGACGCGGTGGCGGTTCGAACTGACGAGGTAGCCGTCGACGGGGTCGCCGTCGTTCGGGTTGGCGTCTCTGACCCACACCTGCCCGCTGCCCCGCGAGAGCGCCCGGGCCCACTCCTCGGCCAGCGGCCGAGAGTCGAACCGCTCGACGGTGCCACGCTCGTACACCAGTCTCCCGACCGTGGCGTTGGCCCGCCGCGCCGAGGGTTTGACGGCGACGACGTACCCCTCGGCTGGTTCGGCGTCGTCGGTCACGGCCCGCCGTTCGGGCCGAGGGGTGTTCGGCGTTCCGGTCGACGGCCGCGCCGAAGCGCGCGTTTCTTATCGGTCGGGGGGTTATCGGCGTCCATGGACGACGGTAAACGACATGCACTCGCGGCCTTGTGGCTGGTCGTCGCGCTCCTAATGGCGGCCACGCTCGGGGGCGTCGAGGTCACGTCGGTCAGCGGCGTCGCCCGGATCGTGATCGTCGTGCTGGCGCTGGCGCTGTCGTCGGTGTACGCGTTCGATCCGCGGGGGATCGTCAGCGAGCGGTCGTTCTGATCACTCCGCCTCGCGACGCTCTCGGCGGCGGATGCGCATCTCGCCGCTTGCACGGACCGTCCCGTCGACGACGGCTTCCTCGTCGAGTTCCAGGGTCTCACAGGAGACGTCTCCGAGCACCTCCGCGCCGGCCTCGACGACGACCGTCCCGTCGCGGGTGGTCACGTCGCCGTGGATGCGCGTGTCTTCGCCGACCGTGATGTCCCCGCGAGCCCGCAGACTGCCGAACACGTTGTTGTCGGCGCCGACGACGATTTCCTCGGCGCGGACGTTGCCGTGGATGCGGCAGTCGTCGCCGATCGTCGCCGGCGTCGACACCTGCCAGGTGTCGTCGTCGACGGTCGCGCCGCCCGGGATCACCAGCGGGTCGGCCTCCGGGTCGTCGCTCTCGACGACCTCGCCGAGCAGCTGCTGGGCGGTGTCCTCCTCGCCCATCAGCAGGAGGTGGCGGAGGTAGACGAACAGGAACACGATGGTCGGCATCGGGTTGCGGATGACGATCCAGCCGCTGGCCTCGAACCCCTCCTCGATGTCGACGTCGTCGCCGATGTCGAGGTCGCCGGCGACCTTCAGTTCACCCGCCACATGGACTCGCTCGCCGAGGTAGGCGTCCCTGCCGACGAGGACGTTGCCGTCGACGTCGGACCACATGTCCAGTCGGCAGTCGGCCTCGGCCTCGATGTCGCCGCCGAACTGCACGCCCTCGCCGGCCAGCACGTTCCGGCCGCGGACCCCGAAGCCGACGGTCGACCGCCCGCCGACGACCACGTCGCCGTCGACGACCAGGTCGTGCTCCTCGACGGTCGTGCCGTCGGGGACCTGCAGTTCGTCGAGGGGGTCAGAGCCGAGTGACACGGGGGTACGTGCTACCTACGGCCTCATAAACCCTCCCCGAGCGTCAGACGCGCGTCGGACGATTCGGCCGGCGCGGTGCGGGTCGGTCCGCTTTTGTCGGTCAGCCGAGTACGCTCGCCCATGACCACCCTCTCGTTCGACGAGACCGGCTGCGACGTGGTGTACGAGGGCATCGAGTTCCGCCTGGAGAAGACGCTGATCGAGGAGGCGATCGACAAGGACTACCGCGACGTGACCGACCACGAGGTGCTCGCCATCGTCGAGGAGAACCCGGCGCTGGGCGGCGAACCGCGCCGGATCGGCGACATCATCTAAGATCGTCGGTCCCCGGCGGCCCAGCGTCGCCGCGACGCAGGGCCAGGCCGCCGCCGACGGCGAGGTGGTAGCCGCCGACGTAGGCGACGACGACCGCCGCCGACACCAGCGCCGCCGTCACCGGCGACGACCACGGCAGCAGGGCGACGGCGGGCGTCGCCAAGACGACGAACAGCCCGATCGCGACGACGAACCACCGCACCGCGGGGTTCTCCGGGAGGGACGCCATCGGGCGACCGAACGCATCTCGCGCTACTCAATCTTGCTCTTCGTCGAGCGCCAGCGGGTCGAACGGTTCGTTGCGCCCGTCCCACGCCGCGGCGGCCTCGTCGCGGGTGTCGAGATACGCCTCCAGGCCGTTGCCGGCGGGGTCGTCGAAGTACAGCGCCTTGCTGATGCCGTGGTCGACGGGCGAGACGGAGACGTCGCGCTCGCGCAGGCGCTCGAAGGTCGCCGCGAGCGCCGCGGCGTCGGGACACTCGACGGCGGCGTGGTAGAGGCCGACGCTCGGGGCTGGCGATCGGGCCTCGTCCGGCGCGTCGCTCCCGCCCGAGACCGCCTGCAGCGCGACGTCGTGGTGGACGTCGCCGTAGGTGAGAAACGCGAACCGACCGGTCCGCTCGCGAACCGCCAGCCCGAGGACGTCGGTGTAGAACGCGACCGCCCGGTCGACGTCCCGGACCTTCAGGTGGACGTGGCCGAGCGAGGTGGGATGTCCTGCCATACCCACGGGAGGCGAGCACGCGGCTTGTCCCTTGTGGCGTCGGGATCAGTCCCCGGCAGATCGGGCGTAGGCCCAGCGGGCGCCGGCGCCGCCCGCGTACGCCGCCACCCACGCCGGGAGGACGTAGTTGAGCGCGACGCCGACCACGAGCCCGGCGAACGACCCCTCGATCAGCGAGACGCCGGCCACGGCCGCGACGCCGGCGACCAGCAGCGCCGCGACGACCGGCGTCGAGACAAGCGCCAGCGTCGGCACCACGCCCGCGCCGCGAAACGCCGCCAGCCCCGACAGCGCCGTCGCCCCGAGCAGACACGTCCCGAGGACGAACACCGGGCCCGACGCCGCACCGATCGACAGCGCCGCGAGCGTGCCGACGATCGCGAGCGCCCCCAGCGTCGCCGCGCCGACGCCGACAGCGTGGCGGATCGTCCGGTCGCTGACGGCCGGTCGAGAGCCCCGCACCAGGAGTTCCCGGAACGAGGGGACGTCGTCGCTCATCCGTCCTCCCGGCGCTCGCGCGCCGTGTCGAACCCGAGTTCGTCCTGCTCGCGACTCCGCCGGCGCTCGCGGGCGGCGATGGCCTCCGGGTCCGGCGACACGTCGTCGTCGATGGCCCCCCACGAGTCGTGGACCGTCGCGTGACACCACCGACAGAGCGACACCGTGATCTCGTGGCCGACGGCCACGTCCTCGGGGACGTCGTCGGCATCGGCCGCGCTGGCGTACGAGAGGTGGTGCTCCTCCAGCAGCGGGCGCTCGTCGTCGTGGGCCAGTCGACGCTCGGTCAGGCCACAGCGGGCGCACTCCCGGTCGTCGGTGGTCGAGCGGTAGTGCGGGCAGTCGGCCCACTCCCAGTCGGCGTCGGTGTCACTTGGCGGCGCGACGACCGGACACACGTACTCCTCGTCGCGGCGCGCCCGGCCGAACTCCGGGTCAGCGCCGAACTGATCGAAGGCGAACCGACAGCGCCCGTCGTCGGTGCAGCGATCGCAGACCCCGCCGTGCTCGTAGGGGTCGTCGACGCCGACGGCGGTGCCGCGGGGGGTCTTGACCACGGTTGTCGGGGATGGGAGACTGTCGCATTTCAATCCCCCGGGTCGTGAGCGTCCCGACCGCGAGTCACCGGCGGTGACGACCAAACCTCCATGTGCCACCCCGCCCTACCTGCACTCGATGCGTGTGCTCGTCGTCGGTGCCACCGGATTCGTCGGGCGGCGACTGGTCGCGGACCTGGCCGAGAAGGGTCACGATGTCGTCGCCTTCTCCCGCAGCGCCAGCGAGGAGTCGTTCCCCGAGGGCGTCGAACCGTTCGAGGGCGACCTCGGCGACCCCGGCTCGCTCGCGGGCCTGTGCGCGGACGTCGACATCGCGTACTACCTGATTCACTCGCTGACCGCCGAGAACTTCGCCGAGCGCGACCGGACGTACGCCGCGCGGTTCCGCGACATGGCGACGGCCGCGGGTGTCGACCGGGTGGTGTACCTCAGCGGCATCAGCGGCGACGAGCGAGACCTCTCGGACCACCTGGCCTCCCGGCGGGAGGTGGAGTCGGTGCTCGCGGAGGGGTCGTTCGACCTGACGGTGCTGCGGGCGGCCATCATCATCGGCCCCGAGAGCGCCAGTTTCCGCATCGTCGACGACCTCACCGACCGGCTGCCGCTGATGGTCGTCCCGAAGTGGGTCCGCACGCCCTGCCAGCCCATCGGCATCCGCGACGCCGTCGCCTACCTCGTCGGCCTGCTGGACGCCCCCGAAACTCGTGGCGAGACGTACGACATCGGCGGGCCCTCGGTGTGGTCGTACGAGTCGCTGCTGCGGCTGACCGCCCGCGAGAAGGGCAGGCGAATCTTCATCCTGCCGGTGCCGGTGATGACCCCCGGACTCTCCTCCCACTGGCTCCGCCTGACGACGGACGTCCAGTACGCCATCGCGCGGCCGCTGGCCGAGAGCATGCGCAACCCCGTCACCGTCGACCCGGAGCTGGACCTCCAGAACGTCGTGCCAATCGAGCAGACGACCATCGAAGACGCCGTCCGGGAGTCGCTGGCCGCGGGCTGATCGACTATCGGTCGACGGCGGTGAGACGAACGCCTCAGGCCTCTTCGACGGGGATCTCGTGGCTCTCGCGCAGCGGCCGCAGCAGTTCTCGGGCCTCGTCGGTCAGGGCGACCGTCTCGTGGCGGTCCGTGGGCGCCCGACCGTGGACGAGACGGCCGAACGGGCCGGCGACGGCGGGGTACGCCGTCGCGAACAGGTCGGCGACGGCGTCAGGCACTCCTTCGCGTTCGAGGATGCGCTCGACGGCGGCGTCGCCGACGTGGACGCTGTCGCCCTCGACGACCAGCAGCGCGAACGGCGGGTCGTCGAACTGTGCCTCGAGGAACGCCCGAATCCGATCGGACTCCAGGGGGACGACCCGGAAGTCGCCGGAACCGCGTTCGAAGGCCTCGGCGGCGGCCCGGAGCGGTTCGGTGCTGCCGTCGTACACGAGGAGCGGGCGGGGCATACCCATGCTGGGCACCACAGGCGTTTGAACGTTTCCGAACCGGGCCTCCGTCCGGGCCAAGCCCCGACCCGGGCTTTAGGTCGGTGGCACCAGAACAGCCACCGATGGCCGTCCCCGTCTCCCAGTCGTACGTCGAGTCGACGGTGCGCATCCAGCCGAGTCAGGCGAACAACTACGACAACACCCACGGCGGCGAGGTCGTCCGGATGATGGACGAACTGGCCGCCATCTCGGCGATGCGGGTGGCGAAGGAGACCTGCGTCACCGCCAGCATCGGGAGCGTCGACTTCCGGGTGCCGATCCCGGTCGGTCACGTCGCGGAGCTGGCCGCGTTCGCGTACGACACCGGCCGGACGAGCATCCAGGTCAGCGTCGAGGTCGACGCCCGGGACCCCCGGGAGGACGCCGTCGAACGGACCACCTCGGCGCGGTTCACGATGGTCGCCGTCGACGAGGACGGCTCGCCCGTCGAGGTGCCCGACGTCGTCGCCGAAAGCGAGCGCTGCGAGGAACTGCTGACGACGGTCGACGCCGATCAGTCGAAGTAGTCGGCCAGTCGCTCGGCGGCGGTCTCCAGGCGCGGGGTCACCAGCGCGAACCGGAACCAGTCGCTGGCGCTGTCGCCGAAGGCCTCGCCGGGCATCCCCGCGACACCGGCCTCGTCGATCAACCGCTCGACGTTCGCCAGTGTGCCGGGCACCCCGTCGAAGCGCGCCATGACGTAGAAGGCACCGTCGGGGACGGTGTAGTCGGCGCCCGCCTCCTCCAGGGCGCTCGTGAACGTTTCGACGCGCTCGGCGAGCAGTTCGCGGTTGGCCTCGTGGTACGCGGGGTCGGTCTCCTCGTAGGCCCGCAGGGCGGCGTACTGGCCAGGGCGGGTCACCGCGACGTTGACCAGCATGTGGCGGCTCCGGGCGTCCGCGACGAGCTCCTCGGGGAACACGGCGTAGCCCACGCGCAGCCCCGTCACGGCGAACGTCTTCGAGACGGAGTTGGTGACGACCCGATGCGCGGAGTCGACGTTCAGGGCGCTGAAAAAGTCGCCAGAGAGGTCGTAGTGGTCGTACACCTCGTCGCTGACCAGCACGGCGTCGTGTGCCTCGGCGATGGCGACCAGCTCCCGGACGGTCTCCTCGGGGTACACCGCGCCGGTGGGGTTGTTCGGCGTGTTGACGACGATGGCCGCGGTGTCGTCGCTGGCGGCGGCCCGCACGTCGTCGGGGTCGAGGCGGCCGGGACGGTCGCCGTCGCCGGCCGGGACGAACACCTGTTCGCCGCCGAGCATCGTCGTCTTCCCGGGGTAGTACGGGTAGACGGGGTCGGTCAGGATCACCTCGTCGCCGGCGTCGCGCTCCAGCGCGCGGGCCATCGCGAGGTAGTTGGCCTCGCCGCCGCCGTTGGTGATCACGACCTGCGAGCGGTCGACGCCGCGCCGCCCGGCGATGGCGTCCCGGAGGTCGGCGAGGCCGGCGCTGGGCGGGTACTGGAACCGGTCGGCGTCGAAGTCGGCGAACTCTCGCAGTCCGTCGCGCAGCGCCGTCGGCGGCTCCCAGTCGGGGTTGCCCGACACCATGTCGACGACATCGCGGTCGGCGTCGGCGGCGTAGCCCATCACATGGAAGAACAGCGGCGTCTCGTACTCCATGGCGCCCCCTGCGAGCGGCAGCGACGTACCGCTTTCGGGACCGGCGAGGTCCTCGCGGGTGCCGGAACGGGGGCAACACCTACCTGGCGGCACTCCGACGGTGCGCATGTGACCGACACCACGACCGACCCGGAGGCGCTTCGCGAGGCGGTCCGCAGCTACTACGACCGCGTCGACGCCGCCGACTACGAGGGCCTGCTCGCGCTGTTCGCCGACGACGTCGTGTACGACCGTCCCGGTCAGGACGCCATCGAGGGCATCGACGCCATGGAGCGGTTCTACCGCGAGGAGCGACCGCTGTCGGACGGCACACACGAGTTGCACGCGGTCGTCGTCGAGGGCGACACCGCGGCGGTCCAGGGACGGTACACCGGCCGACAGGGGGACCGTCGGGTCGCCTTCGGCTTCGCCGACTTCCACACGGTCGACGACGAGGGGCTGATCGCGCGGCGGGTGACCTACACCGACCGCGACGAGGTCTGACGTGACGGACCGTCACCGACCGCACGCGGTGCGTCGGGCAACCGATGGGTGACGACCGCTCGGCGGGCGACGACCCGGACGACGCGGCGGGGTCCGGAGCGCTGCGGCCGGCAACGCGGAAGGCCCTCGCCGGCGCCGTCGTCGCCGCCATCGGCTTCGTGTTGACGCGGTTCGCCGTCGCCGAGACCGCCGCCGCGTCGTCGATGTTCGACCGGTTCCTGGCGGTCGAGGCGGTGTCGATGGTCGGCGGCTTCGCGCTGGCGACGTTCGGAGTCATCCTCGCGGTGAGCACGTTCTCGCCGATGTACGTCCGGACCGTGGCCGTCTGGACGGTCGCCGGGACCGCCAGCATGGTTGTGGTCGTCGGGCTGTCGACGTGGGTCGCCGCCGGCGCGACGCTGCCCAACGCCGTCGTCGTCAACGCGGTGCTGGCGGGCGCCGTCGGCGGGACCATCACCGGCGTCCGCTCTGCGGAGACCGACGTCAGTCGCCGGGACCTGGTCCGGAAGAACGACGAGTTGCAGCTGCTCAACCGAATGTTGCGGGACCGCGTGCTCAACGCGGCGGCGATCATCGACGGCGAGGCCAGCCTGGCCGCAGAGACCGACGACGGGGCCGAACGGCTCGACGCCATCCGCGCGACCACCGACCGCATCGAGGCGGCCATCGAGGAGGTGAAGGTGCTCGTCGAGAGCGACCCGACCGACCGCGTCGGCGGCGGAACCGACCTCGTGGCCGCGTTCCGGGAGACCGTCGACGACCGCTCGCCGGACACCCCCGCGGTGAGCGTCGCGTCCGCCCCCGAGGACTGCCCCGTGGACGTCGGCCCCGACGTCGCGGTGATCCTCGATCGGTTCCTCACGCTGGTGGCCGAGCGAGCGACGGGACCGATCACCGCCACCGTGGACGCCGACGCGACGACCGCACGGCTCCGGCTGCGCTACGAGGGCGCAGGCCTCTCCGAGGACGAGCGCCGGGTCGTCGAGCGCGACCGCGTCGCCGAGTTCGACTCGCCGAGCGTCGACTTCGGGCTCTCGCTGGTCGCCGTGCTCGTCGGCCGCTACGGCGGGCACCTGGCGGCGACGGCGGGCCCGCCGCGGTCGCTGACGCTCGCGCTCCCGCGGACCGACGGCACGCCGACGTGGTCGGCCTCCCGGGCTGGCCGGACCGGGCTCGCCCCACGACAGCTGCGGAACATCGGTGTCGCCGCGGTCGTCGCAGGACTGCTGATGGGCGCGGTCATGTCGACGTTCACCGGCGCGATCCCGGTGATCGGCTCGCTGTACGGCGTCCCCAGCCCGGCGGTCGGCTGGCTCAGTCACCTGTTCCACAGCCTCGTGTTCGGGCTCGGCACCGTCGCCGTCCTGGAGCGGTGGGACGCCGACTGGGTCGCGTCGCCGAGGCGTCGGCTCGGGTTCGGCGCCGTCGTCGGCGTCGGGCTCTGGCTCGTCGCCGCTGGACTGGTGATGCCGGCGTGGCTCCGACTGGTCGGGACGGGGGCACCGCTGCCGAACCTCTCGGGACCGGGACTGGTCGGGCACCTGCTGTGGGGCGTGGCGCTGGTCTGGCTGTACGACCTGCTGCCGAACGGTCGGTGACCGCGCCGACCGATCACCCGGCCCGCGGACACGGCCGCAGTTCCTCGCGGTCGGGCAGTTCCGAATGGTCGACGCGGTAGATGGTCGCCGCGTCGTTCGTGAAGGCCTCCTCGAAGGCGGGGTGGGCGCCGAAGTCCCGGATGCGGTCGCCGTACGCCTCGCGCTCGTTGGTCCCGACGTACACGTAGTCGACCTCGTAGGTCAGCAGCACCGCCGCCGCGTTCTCCATCGGTCCGGTGTACACCTGATCGGCCCGCTCGGCGCGACACTCGAAGGCGGCGCTGCCCCGGTAGCCGCGCTGGTGGTCCCATCCCACCACGGCGTCGGCGCCGGCCAGCGTCGACGCCGGATTCGTCCAACTGTACGTCTGGTGGCCCGGTGCCTCGACGATGGTCGGGGTTCCCTGGCGGTCGTCCAGCCAGTAGATGGCCTGAATCTCCTCGCCGTTGAACGTATCGTGGACGTCGAGCCCGTCCAGCGTGAGCCGTTCGGGGTTGCGGACGTCCTCCTCGACGGTGCCCTGGAAGACGAGCACCGCGAACGGCGTGCTCGCGAGGACGACCGCGACGACCAGCAGCGCGACCGCGACCGGCCCCGCGACCGAGCCCAGGTCCCGACCGCCGTCGGTCGCCGGTTCGGCCTCGGCGTCGCGGTCGGTGACCTCGCGGGCGGTCGGGAACCGCGCCGCCAGCGCGTCACGGGCGTTCGCGAGCGCCAGCGCGCCCGCGGCGCCGACGCCGACGCCCAGCAGCGTCCACCCCTGGACGGCGACCTTCAGCGTGGTGTTCCAGCGCTCCTGCTGGGGCGGCCACACCTTCGCGTGGACCAGGTCCATCGACAGCACGAGGCCGATGCCCGCGACCAGCAGCACCGCCTCGAACCCCATCCGGTCGGTGCGGACGAGCCACCACCCGGCGGCGATCAGCGGCACCGTCACCGCCAGGATCGGGATCGAGGCGAGCCAGCCGACCAGCACGCTCGCGAGCACGACCACCGCCCCCGCCGCGGGCACGAGCGGCCCCGACTCGCGGGCGCCGCCGACCGTGCGGTGCAGGAGGACGGCGCCGGCGACCGCCAGCACGCCCCCGTAGATCACTAAGAATGGCGGCAGGGCGGTCGTCGGCGGGAACAGGCCGGCGCCGTCGTTGGTCGGCACGGCGCCGAAGATCAAAAATGGCGACGCGATGACGACGCCGACCGCGACGACCAGCGCGGCGACGACGACCGCGAGGACGATCCGCCAGGTTTCGGCGACGAGGCGGTCGACGAGGCCGGCGTCGGCGGCGGTGTCGGTGTTCAGGACCAGCCGCCCGGCGGTCTCGTCGGGCAGCAGCGTCGCAGGGTGGGCGTCGGCGGCGGCGACGCCGAGCAGGGTCAGCCCCGCCGCGGTCGGCAGCGACCAGGTGTTCATGAAGCCGAACAGCCCCGCGACGCTCCCCAGCCCGCCGAAGAGAATGCCCAGTCGACGCCGCCGTTGCTCGGCGGGGGTGCGGTAGTAGGCGAACGCCAGCGCCGCGGCAAAGAGGACGTAGCCGTTCGACAGCGCGTGGCCGTGGAGGTCCGCCTTCACGAACGAGTACAGCGGGAACTCCTGGAGGGTGTCGGGGACGACGTAGCGGGTGAACCACCAGCTCCACTCGGTCGTCGAGCCCTGCTGGGCGACCGCGGCGTCGAGGTCGCCGCCCTCGAAGCGCTGGGCCATGAAGCCGAACGCCGCCTCCGCGACCGGCTGGCGGACGCCCTCGGGGAGGTGGGGAGTCAGCAGGCGGATGGCGGTCGTCGACGCGCCGCCGACGGCGACGAAGAAGGCCCCCAGCGTCCCGCCGAGGCGGTACGAGCGCCCCGCGCTGGCGACGACCGACCCCGCCAGCCCGTAGGCGGTGACGACCAGAATCCCGTAGAACGCCGCGATGCCGAGGTTGAACCCGTACCGCGGCGGCGTGCCGGTCAGCGCCGAGAACGCCGCGACCTGCAGCTGCGTGCCGTAGTAGTAGCGCATCGGTTCGCCGGCGAACCAGAAGTCCTCCGGCGGGAGCGACCCGCTGGCGAGGATGGTCTTGACGAGGCCGAAGTGGAGGAACTGCTCGCCGCCGGCGGGCGTGACCCCAGGGATGCTCGCCCGGACGACGGCGAACGCGACGAACGCGAGGAAGAACACGCCGTAGGTCCGGGCGACCGACACCCAGTCGGGACGGGCGCCGAGGCGGTGTGCCAGCGCGCCCGCGCCGACGACGACCAGCGCGGCGAACAGCACCGTGTGTGCGCCGAAGGTCACCTGGCCGATCCAGAAGACGACGATGGCGAACATCACCAGCGCCGTCGGGAGCGCGAACGGTGCCCCCTTCCGCGGGAGGTTGCCGAACAGGGCCGCCGCCAGGGGCGCGCCGCCGGCGGTCAACGCGCCGAACGCGAGAACCCAGACGAGGACGAGACCGAACTCCATACCGGAGAGCGTCGGTCGATCGACATATGCTTTCGGTCACGCGCTCGCGCTGCCCGGACGGGGCACCGCGACACAGCCTAGTCCTCGGTTGTGTCCAGCCCGAGCGCAGCGTTGATCCCACAGAAGCAGGTGACGGCGTTGAACCCGGCGCCGAGCGCCCCGGCACCCGCCACGAACGCGAGGGTGTCCCGGCCCACGCTCAGCGCCGCGACGGCGACGACCCCGAACACGACCGCGAGGACGCCCCGAAAGATGCGATCACGACCGCCGACGTTGCGGAACCCGGTCATGGCTGTCCCTACGGGTGCCGGTAATGTAATCCTGACGTAACGCGTTCCGGAAACGAATTACAGCACCAATAACTATGATGGAAGCGTGTGAACAGTTAGCTCCCGGGGGGACGAACCGGGGAACGTGGGGAACACATGAACGCCGAACACGCGACAGAGGAGGCCGTCGACATCCTCCAGCAGCTCGGTCTGAAGGAGTACGAAGCGCGGTGTTTCGTTGGGCTCTCGCGGCTCTCGTCGGGGACTGCCAAGGATCTCGGTGAGGTCACGGAGGTGCCGCGAACGCGAGTGTACGACGCGATCCGCGTGCTGGAGGCCAGGGGGCTCGTCGAGATTCAGCACACGAGCCCCCAGCAGTACCGCACGGTATCGATCGAGGGGGCAATCGAGACGCTTCGCAAGCGGTACGACACACGCTGTGAGCGCCTAGCCGACGCCCTCGACGAGGTCGACTGCGTGTCGTCGCCCCACGCCGACGGCGACCACGAGGTGTGGACCCTGAACGACGCGGCGGCGATCGCGAACCGCACGCGGCGCCTCGTCGAAGAGGCCGAGGAGGAGGTCGTCCTCGTCCTCGGCGAGCAGCACGCGCTCACCGACGAGCTCGAACGGTCGCTGGACTGTCTCGACCCCGGCGTCGAGGTCTACATCGGCGCGCTCGACGAGAAGCTGCGACACACAGTCGACGAGCGCCTCGGCGACGCGACGACGTTCGACCCAGACGTCGACTGGCTCCAGGACGGCGACGGTGGAGTGTCGGTGGTTCACCTCCTGCTTGTCGACCGCGGGATCATCCTCGTCAGCACGCGGGACCGCCGCGCCGGGGCCGAGTTCGCGGTCTTCGGCGGCGGGTTCACGAACGGGCTGGTCGTCCTCGCGCGGCGCCTGCTGACACGGAGTCTGCCGGCGCAGAACGTCGCGAACCCGGCGGAGTGACGCCGGCGGTCTCGCCCCCGCTCACCACGGGAGCCAGCCGAACCCGGGCAGCCAACGTCCCCGACCGTTCCCGCAGTCGTCGTCGTTCTCGTCGTCACCTCTGCCACCGCCTCGACCGCGGCGCCGGCAGTTATGACTCGTTTGCGGTCGGTACGTTCTCGTTACGGCGCTCGCCGTCGGGGTCGGCCCCATCGCGTGTCGCTCGGAGCGCGTCGCGGACGAGCTCCCGCGCCTCGGTGCGGATCTCGGCGGCGCGGTCGGCCGTCCGGGCCTCCGCGGTCAGTCGGAGCAGCGGCTCGGTGCCGCTCTCGCGGACGAGAAACCAGCCGCCGTCGAGGTCCGCGCGGACGCCGTCGACGTCGGTCACCGCGTCGTGGCGCTCCCGAACCTGCGTCTCGACGTGCGAGCGAGCGGCCGCGGGATCGTCGCAGGCAACCGACTCGCGGTGGGTGATCAGATCGGGCAGCGCGGCGACCCGCTCGGACAGCGGGCTCCCGCTGGCGACGATCTCGGTGAGCCGACAGGCGGCGTAGTGGCCGTCCGGCGACAGCGCCTCGTCGGGCCATATCCACGCGCCGCTCGGGTCCCCGCCGAACACCACGTCGTCCGCCAGACACGCCGCGCCGACGGGGCCGTCGCCGACGGCGGTGCGGACGACCGACCCGCCCAGCTGTTCGACGACGGCGTCGACGACCGAACTGGCGTTGATCGTCGCGGCGACTCGGGCGTCTGCCGGGACCATCTCGATGGCGAACAGCGCGAGCAACTCGTCGCCTGAGACGAACGCGCCGGTCTCGTCGACCGCGAGCGTCCGGTCGGCGTCGGCGTCGTGGGCGATCCCGAGGTCGGCGTCGGTGTCGACGACGACCTGCGAGAGGACCGCGCAGCTATCTGCCGTCGGCCGCCCCGCCGCGGCGTCGCCGTGGTGGGGGTCGACGGTCGTCACCGAACACCCCATCTCGCGCAGGGCGTCCGCGGTGAGTCGGCCGGTCCCGTGCCCAACGTCGACGACGACCGAGCGGTCACCGAGGTCGGCCTCGGGAAGTCGCTGCAGGTGTCGCTCGGCCGCGTCCTCGACCGCGCGGACCGTCCCCATCGCCCCCGGGTCGACGGTCGGCGGGTCGCTGGCTGCGGCCCCCTGGACGAGCATCCGGTTCAGGTGCGGCCCGAAGGCGTGGCCGCGGCGCGTCCAGAACTTGAACCCGTTGTCCTCCGGCGGGTTGTGCGACCCCGTCACGACCAGCCCCGCCTCGGCGTCGTACCACTCGACGGCCCGCGCGACCGTCGGCGTCGACTCGATCCCGACATCGACGACCTCGGTGCCAGCCTCCTGTGCGCCGGCGATGGCCGCACGGGCCAGCGCGTCCCCGCCCGGTCTGGCGTCCCGACCCACGACGATGCGTCCCGCCATCGACCCCAGCGCCCGGCCCAGGCCGATGGCGACGGGTCCCGTCACCGTCTCGCCCACCGGCCCCCGGACGCCGCTCGTTCCGAACATGCTCGCGGAGACGAGCGACGCCGGGTTGAGTACTCGTCGCCTACCGGCACCGGCCCAGCAGTACCTCGTCGGTATCCGGCGTGTACTTACCCTGTGCCTGGTAGAGAGTGTGGCCATGTCGAGTTTTCGCGCCGACGCCGACCGCGAGGCGGGGCCGTCCGCGGCCGGCGGCGACGTCGAGGGGGTCAGACGCGCGGCGAAGGGACTGGTGACGGGGTCCTCGCGAGTCCTCCTGGTCCGCGAGCGCCACGCTGACGGCGACCCGTTCTGGACGCTGCCCGGCGGCGGCGTCCGGCCGACCGAGTCGCTCGCCGAGGGCCTCCGCCGGGAGTTCGCCGAGGAGCTGTCCTGCGGGGCGGTCGTCGACGACCTCGTCGCCACGTTCCCGTACGCCCACCGGGGGTCCTCGCGGCTGTCGGTCTACGGCGTCTTCGACTGCGCGGTCACCGCGGCCGTCGACCCCGTCCGCGGCGAGGGCATCCTCGCGACGCGGTGGGTGCCGCCGCGGCAACCGCCCGCCCGGACGCTCCCACAGGTGCAGCACCTCCTGGCCGGCCTCGAGACGGACCGACTGCGGTAACCGGGTCGTAACGATACCGTCCGGGTACCAACTGCCGTCGTCATGAGTTCACACAGAACCGTCCCGTCGTTCGACTCGTTCGCGGCGACGGTCGTCAGCTACGATGACGCGCCGGACGAGTGTACCATCTACCCGAGGAACCTCGACGAGGCCGACCGGCGAACCGCCTGGATCACCGCCAAAGAGGACTCGTTCTGTTCGAGTCGGTCGCAGGCCTAGGCGGCGCCGAACCGGCCGCGATCCCCGTTCGACCGCGGACCACCGCTCTCCCGCTTCCGAGCCGTCCGTGCCGGCCCGGTCCGGGCGGCCTACGATTGCTACTTCGCGACACGGTAACTCTGGACGAGAGTAGGTACGTTGCGTTTACTTACGTGTTGTCCGGCCTTACGGTGGTGTATGGACGGCCGACTCACCGATCGCGACATGCAACGCATCTCGGAGTTCGCGGACACTCCGAAGTACGAGCGTACCCCGGAGATGCTGATGCCCGACGACGAGGACTGACGGGGCGGCGGCCGGCGATCGGCACCGTGACCGTGGCCGACCGTTGGGGTCGGGTATCACGCGCTCGACGAGACCGACACCGGGCGTGCGATCTCTTCTCGGCCGCCGGGAGCGTTCACGAAGACGGGCGTTCGCTGCCGCCGGATTTCACCGGCAAACGGTGGACCTGCACCCCATCAGAGCAGGTTCTCCGCCTCGATGGTCTCCCATATCTCCCGACCATCGTCGGTGATCCCGTAGATGCGGCCCTTCTTGCGGTCCTCGGGCACGAGCAGGTCGACCAGGCCGCGCTCGCGCAGGTCGTTCAGCGCGCGGGAGACGTGGGAGTTGGCACACCCGGTGTCCTCTGCGATCTTCGACGTCGGCGCCGGCGAGTCGGCCAGCCGGCGGAGCACGGCCACCCGGTACGTCGAACTGATGACGTATCCCACCTCGTCCCAGTCGTCGCTCATCGTCCCTCTGCCTCTGACTGCGGCGGTCTGTCGCCGGAGAGCGAGTGCTGTCGTGTCATGTGCGCTGTCCCCACCGGCTAGGTCCCCTCGACACGGCGCGACGCGGATGGTATCGGCACTCCGAACGGTACAGCCGCCCGTCACTCAGGTATATGGCACTTACCGCCGACGCCGGGTTCGACGACCGTCACGGCGATCCGCGACCGCTCGCGGCCCGGCACCGGCCGAACGATACTGACTCGCGGTGTCGAGTGAACGTGTCCGGCGGGCTCAATGTGCCACTCCCTCCCGTGGTAAGCAGTTTTTTCCGGTGGGTGTACCCGTCGGGCAGCGAGTCGGCGGGTGCTCGAACCGATCTCAGGACAGTCCCGTAACAACGCGGTAGCTACCCCGTCAGAACTGTTTTTACCCGTAGCAAGTAGTTACCGGGCATGCAGACCCACCGATGGTGGATAGCTGTCTCGCAGTGGTGGCGTCGGCTCCCCCGGAACACGGCGATCCCCCCCGAACGAGGTGCGCCGTAATCGATGGCTGACCCGAACGAAGAAACCTGGGAGGCGGTCGCCGAACACCCCAATCCGGCGACCGATCTCGGCTACGAGCACGAACCCCTGACGACGATTCCGGTCGAGCAGGACGGCGAGGGGTACATCTTCCTCCCCGGCGAGGAGGATCACCTCACGGACGCCGAGTTCCTCATCGCGACCCCGGAAGACGTCTGCTGGCTGGAGGACTGGCGCTGAGCCCCCGCTACTCGTCATCGGGCGCCAGTTCCCGCGGGACCGTCGACTCCTCGGTCCGGTGCTGACGGTACTCCAGGGCCACCGTCACGGCGTAGCCCACGAGCAGCCCGGCCGCGACCCAGATCAGCAGGCCCGCGCCGGCGACGACCACCCCGACCGCGGCGAGCCCCAGCGCCACGCCGAGCAGCACGGCGAACGTGCGGAGGTGGCGCCCCCAGGGGTACGACTCCTCGTCGTCGGCGCCGAGAAACGAGTCGATGTCGCTCGCCCGGTCGGTGATTCGGACCTCGCCCGCGTCGACGTCGTAGTCGATCATCCCCGTCTCCGCGAGCTTCGGGAGGTGCGTCTGGTACAACGACACGTACACGCGCTTGCGCTGCTGGCTCGTCAGGTCCTCGATCTCGACGTCGTTCTCCCAGGCCGCGATCTGCTCGGCCAGGTCGTTGACCGTCGTTTCCCCGCCCGTCTGCCGGAGGTGGTACAGCACCATCCGGCGCCGGTGGCTGCTGAGAATCTCGAACACCTGGTCGGGCGCCGGCGCGGACGCGTCGGGAGCGCTCATCGCCCCCACGCGCCCCCGGGTCGACCCCTCGCGAGCGATCTCATACCCCCACTTCAGGAGAGACACCCATTGTTATGGCACGGGTTCCGCCAGTAATCCGCACGTACAGGCGGTCGCGTCGCTCGGTTCGTGAGTCACCGATCGGAGAACGGACGGTCGCGGCGAGAGCGGATCGCCGTCGGCGTTCAGCGGTCGTCGGCGGTACCCCGGCGAGCCAGGTGCAAGCCTGCGCCGAGCGCGACGCCGAGGACGATCGCGACCGCCGCGAGCAGCGAGACCGTCAGTCCGGCGCCCGCCAGCGCCAGCGCCGGGAGCAGGAAGACCCCGAGCAGCGACAGCCCCAGGTAGTATCTCGTCCGCGAGGCGTCGGTCGTCGTCTCGTCGTCGGTCCGGAGGTACTCCACGACCGCGCCGACGTTCTCGCCGGGTTCGACGATCCCCCGCGGCTTGTTGAACGCGACGACCCCCATGTCGTCCATCTTCGGGAGGTGACACTGGTAGAGACCCACGTACACGCGCTTGCGCTCACTCGACGAGATCTCCCTGACCTCCTTGTCGTTCTCCCAGGCCGCGATCTGCTCGGCCAGATCGCTGAGCGATACCTGCCCCTCGGTCGCGTCGAGGTACTGCAGGACGTACCGCCGGCGCTGGTTGCGCAGTATCTCGAACGTCTGATCGAGCGGCAGGCTCCGTTCCTCGACCGTCGCGACCGTGTCGAACGTCGTGTCGACATCGACGTCGATGTCGGACCGCGCCGCGGTGTCGGCTCCCCGATGCGCTCTGGCGTCGGCGTTCTCACTGACGGACGAGACTGTTCCCCCATCTCCCGTAGTTCCGGTGCTTTTGGCCATAGTCGGTGTTATGTGCGGGGTACCGGGACGCATCGACGGGCCCCCTCGCCCGTCGCGACCCCCCTCGGCCCCGGAACGGTGATACTTGGCCAGAGGGGTTAAACACCGGTCAATTTGACTCCGCCACGGGATTTTGAAAAAGCGAGTGAAAACGTCTCTTTCCCTCGATTTCCAGAGTACGCCGGGGCTACCACGGGGCTGCGTCGGGGCGCCCCTGACGCCGCTCTCGCTCGGAGGGTGCGGGCGCCGGTCGCCTCACTCGCCGAAGCACGACGCTACTGATCAGTTCCTCGACATCGGTCGGCCGCCGACCGCGACGCCCGAGTGAGTCGGTCCCGTCCGGTCCAGTCGCACCGACTCGCGTCGGGACCACCCGAGGACGCGGCGGTACGAACGGGTTACCGGGCGGGTATGGACACACTCTGTCCATAACAAAGCCCGGTCCGGGTCTCCACCCACCGAGGTCGTTCCATCAGATGACAGCACCCTCGACGCGACAGACCGCACCGCGCGACGACCGCCCCGCCACCGCGGAGCCGTCACCGCGGCCCCGTCGCCGGCACGCCCCTCCCCACGACGGGGGGACGGACTGATGTGCGGCATCACGGCCTGTATCGGCGGGAGCGACACCGCAGAGACGGTGCTGTCGAGCCTCGCGAACCTGGAGTACCGCGGCTACGACTCCGCGGGCATCGCCCTGGCGAACGGCACCGGCGTCGAGGTTACCAAGAGCGAGGGGGAGGTCGAGGCGCTCCGCGAGCTGGCGACACCCGAGGAGCTGGACGGCGACGTCGGCATCGGACACACCCGCTGGAGCACCCACGGGCCGCCCTCCGACCGCAACGCCCACCCGCACACCAGCTGCGACGACGGCGTCGCGGTCGTCCACAACGGCATCATCGAGAACCACGACGAACTGCGCTGCGAACTCGAGGCCCGCGGCCACGAGTTCGACAGCGACACCGACACCGAGGTCGTCCCCCACCTCGTCGGCGAACGCCTCGCAGCCGGGCAGAATCCCGAGTCGGCGTTCCGTGCCGCCGTCGGCCTGCTGGAGGGGAGTTACGCCATCGCGATGGTCGTCGACGGCGAGCGGACGGTGTACGCCACGCGCAACGGGTCGCCGCTCGTGCTCGGGGTCGGCGACGGCCGGAACTACCTCGCCAGCGACGTGCCCGCGTTCCTGGAGTTCACCGATCGCGTCGTCTACCTGGAGGACGGCGACATCGTGGTCGCCGATGGCGACGGCTACCGCATCACCGACGGTGACGGCGCCCCCGTCGAGCGGACCGTCGAGACCGTCGACTGGGCCGCGGAGTCCGCCGAGAAATCCGGCTACGACCACTTCATGCTGAAAGAGATTCAGGAACAGCCGATGGCGCTGCACCAGACGCTGGAGGGCCGCGTCCGCGACGGCAGCGTCGACCTCGCGGAGTTCCCGGCGGGCACGTTCGACGACGTGACCGACGTCCAGTTCGTCGCCTGCGGCACCTCCTCCCACGCCGCGCTGTACGCTGACCACCTGCTGTCGTCGTGGGGCGTGCCCGCCTCGTCGCACCTGGCCAGCGAGTACGCGGTGTACCCCCCGCCAGTCGACGAGGGGACGCTCGTCGTCCCCGTGACCCAGAGCGGCGAGACGGCCGACACCCTGGCGGCCGTCCGGGTCGCTCGCGAGCGCGGGGCGCGGACGCTCGCGGTCACCAACGTCGTCGGCTCCACCGCGGCCCGGGAGTGCGACGACGCGCTGTTCATCCGCGCCGGCCCCGAGATCGGCGTCGCCGCGACCAAGACGTTCTCCTCGCAGGTGGCGTCGCTGATCCTCCTGGGGACCCGGCTGGTCGAGGATGTCACCGGGGTGCTGCCGGCGGACCACGCCGATCTGCTCGATGCACTCGAACGCCTCCCCGACCGGGTACAGGCCGTGCTGGACGACACCAGCGCCAGCCGCGTCGGTCAGCGGTACCTCGGCGACGAGGGCCACTTCTTCGTCGGCCGGGGGAGCGCCTTCCCCGTGGCGCTGGAGGCCGCGCTGAAGTTCAAGGAGATCACCTACGAGCACGCCGAGGGGTTCGCCGCCGGCGAACTGAAACACGGACCGCTGGCGCTCGTGACCGCCGAGACGCCCGTGTTCGCCGTCTGCACCGGCAACGACGAGCGCAAACTCCTGAGCAGCATCCGCGAGGTCCAGACCCGCGGGGCACCGGTCGTCGCCGTGGTCCCCGAGTCGATGACAGCCGTCCGGGACACGGCCACCGACGCCATCACGGTCCCCGACACCCACTCCGACCTGACGGCACTGCTCGCGAACGTCCAGCTGCAACTCGTCGCCTACCACGCCGCCTCCCAGCTGGGCCGGGCCATCGACAAGCCCCGGAACCTCGCCAAGAGCGTGACGGTGGAGTGAACGGAACCCGTATGAGCAGCTGCCGCGGTGGTGTGCTCACAGCCACCGCTCGCCGAGGTACACCGCGTCGTCGTGGTCGACGACCTGCTCTTGCGCCATCGCCGTCGCGACGCCGTCGATCATGTTCGCGGTTCGGAACGACGACGTCCGTTCGTTCGGCTGGACGAGCACGCCGATTCGACCGAGCACCGACGGGTCGAGAAAGTCGTCGTCGTAGGTGACCAACAGGCGCTCGGCCCGGGCGGCGTAGGCCACGATCGTCGCGTCGTCGGTTCCACGACCGAGTTCGTCGACCCGGACCGAACGCTCGACGTCGTGCTCGCGTGTCGCCAGCAGTTCGGCCAGGCGCCGCTCGGTCATTTCGTCGAGCAACAGCCGGAAAGCCACGGTTCAGAGGTCGTCCGGCCCGGTGATGGCCTCGTCACGGTGAGCATCGATCGCACGCTCGCGACGTTCCCGAACGGCGCTCATCTCCGCGGGGTGGTCGTGATAATACGCCAGCGCCCGGTAGACGTCCGCGATGTCGAGTTCCAGCCGATCGGCGACGGTCTTCGGGTCCAGACCCCGTCCCTCGACGCGAGCGTGGACGTGTCGGACGGTGACCCGCCGCCCCTCGATGTGGGGCTCGTCGTGTAGTTCCGACTCCTCGCCGGAGACGATGTCGCCGTACTCTCGGGTCGTCGCCATCTTGGACCGTTGGTAGGGGACACACGCTCAAATGGATTTGGTGTCGCCCGGCCGTATCCCGAGGGTACTCCTCTCTACCCCTTTCATAACTAACCGCGTGTGGCGGTGCGTGGCTACATGGCCGAGCAGACCCGCCGCGAGCGCGCACAGGAGACGGGCCAGCGAGTGTACGACGTGGCGTTCAGGGCGCTCGCCGCGACTGTGGTGCTCGTCGTCTTCGCCGGCCTCGCCTACCTCGTCAACGAGGGGCAGGTCGGCGACGGCGCACTCTTGCTGTACGCCGGGGTGATCCTGGGGTACACCCTCAGCGTCGCCTGGCGGCGGCGATGACGACCCGCGGGAGCCGACGCGACCGCGCGCCGCCCGAGGGCGTCGTGGCGACGCTGCGGGCGGTCGTCGCCGTCGCGCGGGACCGCCACCTCACCGGTCTCGCCGCGGGCATCGCCTACTACGCGTTCGTGTCGGTGATCCCGCTGTTGCTGCTCGCGGTCGCGGTCGCGTCGCTGGTCGGCGGCGAGGCGCTGGCCGAGCGGGTGACCGCCGCCGTCGGCGAGGGGTTGTCGGCCTCGGGCCAGGAGCGGGTGACCCGGACGCTGACCGCCACTACCGGCCGGGGCGCCGCCTCCGTCGTCGGGGTCGTGCGCTGCTGTGGGGCGGGCTGAAGCTGTTCCGCGCGCTCGACCTGGCGTTCGACGACGTCTATCCCGGCGACGCCGACACGAGCCTGCTGGCGCAGCTCCGGGATGCCGTCGTCGTGCTGGCCGGCATCGCGCTCGCGGTCGCCCTGGTCGTCGGGGTCTCCGTGGCTCTGCGCGTGCTGCCGGGCGCCCCGTCGGCGATGGGCGCGCTCGGGACGCTGGCGCTGGTCGTCGTGCTGACCGTGGCGCTGCTGCCGGTGTACTACGTGCTCCCGCCGGTGTCCGTGTCGGTGCGCGAGGTGCTGCCCGGCGCCGTCCTCGCGGCCGTCGGCTGGGTCGGCCTCCAGTTCGGGTTCCGGCTGTACGCCGCGAACGCCGCCCAGTACGCCGCCTACGGCCTCATCGGCGCGGTTTTGCTGTTCGTGACCTGGCTGTACTTCGCGAGCATCGTCGTGTTGCTCGGTGCGACGCTGAACGCGGTGCGTCGGGGCGCCGGGCCGCCCTGAGACGGCACGACGGTCGGCCACAGGGACCGACCGCAGGCCTACACGTCGGCGTCGAGACCGGGCAGCGTCGCCAGCCCCTCGGGCAGGGACACCCTGGCCTCGAACCCGAGCGTCTCCCGGGCCGCCGTCGTGTCCGCGCGGCTGTGTCGGACGTCGCCGTCCCGGGGCTCGGCGGTTCGGATCGGCGAGTCGGCGTCGGCGGCCGACCGGACGCGCTCGGCGAGGTCGTGGACGGTCACCGTCTCGCCGGTGCCGACGTTGAACGCCCGCCCGACCGCGTCGGTCGTCGCGGCCCGCAGGTTCGCGCGGACGACGTCGTCGACGTGGACGAAGTCGCGGGTCTGTGCGCCGTCGCCGTGGACGGTGAGCGGGTCGCCGGCGAGCGCTCGCTCGCGGAACGCCGCGACGACACCGGCACCGGCTCTCGGACCGTACACGTTGAAGTACCGCAGGGCGACGGTCGGCACGTCGTACTCCGCGGCGTACAGGCGGACGTACTGGTCGGCGGCCAACTTGGCGATTCCGTACGGCGAGGCGGGGGCAGTCGGGTGGGTCTCGTCGAGCGGGACGTACGCGGGCTGGCCGTACACCGCCGCGCTGGAGGCGAACACGAGTCGCGCGTCGGCCGCCCGCACCCGCTCCAGGAGTTCGACGGTCGCGTCGAGGTTGGTGCGGGCGGTCGTCAGCGGCTGCTCCAGCGAGCGGGGGACGCTGACCAGCGCCGCCTCGTGGAACACGAGGTCGACCCCCTCGGTGGCGGCGTCGAGAGTGGCGGGGTCGCGCACGTCGCCGACGAGCAGCTCGGCCCCCTCGGGGACGTTCGCCCGGCGACCCGTCGAGAGATCGTCGAGGACCCGGACGTCGTTGTCCGGCGCCAGCGCCGCCGCGAGGTGGCTCCCCACGAACCCCGCACCGCCGGTGATCAGGACCGTCCGCTCACGGATGCCGTGGTCGATGCGGTCGGTCACGCCGACGCCTCCGTGACGGCGACGAACTGCCGCAGCGTCAGGTCCGGCGGGTCGACGCCGGGCTCAGCGTCGCCCTCGTACACCAGCACGCGCAGGCGGAGGCGATCGCCGGTCGTCTCCGGGGCCACCGCGCGCTCGTACGTCTCCGTCTCGCCGTCCGCGAGCGTCGTCTCGAAGCGGTCGAGGCGCTCGCGCGCGACGACCTCGCCGTCCGCGTCGAGACGTTCGAGGCGCAGGACCACCTCGTACTCCGCACTGCGCCCCTCGTGGTTCGACAGCGCGAACGTGACCTCGTTGTCCGCGCCGGCGACCAGCGTCGGCGTCCCCTCGCCGGCGAGGGCGCCGTCGGCGTCGGCGGGCACGTACACCTCCGAGTAGGGGTCGTCGACCCCGGGGGTCGCCCCGGCGACCGACAGCGCGACGGCCAGCACCAGCGTCGCCCCGACCAGCCCGACCGCGCCGAGTTTCGACGTGCCGAGCAGGTCGTGGACGGGTGCGCCCGAGGCCGCCGACAGCGGGTCGGCGCGGCGCTCGGGCGCGACCGTCCGGCGGCGAACGGCGGCCACCCAGAGGCAGGCCAGCGAGACGCCGACGACCCCCACCAGGGCCGGCGCGAGCGCGAGCGCGCCGACGGCCGCCAGCGGAATCCCCACCGTCGCGACGACGACGGTGCTCAGCACCACCGACAGCGCGGCCCGGACGACCCACCCCGGCGGGCCGCGGTCGACCCGCGAGGTGGAGCCGGGCCGTTCCGGGAACAGCGCCGCGACGACCGCGTAGCCCGGCAGCGCCACCAGCAGCGGGACCCCGAAGACCCACTCGATTGGCCAGGGGACCCCCGGGAGCAGCAGGGCCGGGACGGCGCCGACCAAGGCGACGGCCGCAAGCGCCAGGTCCGCACGACGGCCGGCGGTCATGCCTCCCCCTCCGCGTCCGGCGGCGCCGTGCAGAGCAGTACCTCGTCGTTGGCGTAGGCCACCGACCAGGAGACCGGGCAGACGGCGGCCGCCAGCGGGCCCTCGTCGGTCCCCCCGTCGAACCCCTCGGGCCGGTCGACCGTCGCTGGCCCCGTCGACTGGTAGTCGCGGGCGACGGCGACCTCGGCGCCGGTCGGGCCGTCCGCACCGATGACGAGCACCGTCGCCCCCTCGTAGCCGGCGAACCGGCGGAACACGCCGACGTACGGGTGATCGGTTCCCAGCGCCGCACCGTCCTCGGCGGGCGCGACCGCCGGCGCGGTGCGTGCCGCCCCGAGCTCGGCCTCGGTGTAGGCGAAGCGCTTGTGTTCGGTGCCAAAGGCGGGGCTGTCCAGCGTCGCCTTCTCGGCGACGACCATCGTCGTCGGGTAGCCCAGCGCGAGGACGAGAAACGCAGCCAGCGCCAACCGCCGGGAGCCGTGCCGGGACACCTGGTGGAGCCCGGCGCCCGCAAGCAGCGCCAGCGGGACGTACAGGAACGCCAGCCAGCGCCCCGGCAGCAGCGCCCGCATCCCGAACAGCGAGAGGCCGAACACGGCGACGAACAGCACGCCGGCGGTCGCGACGTGGGTCAGCGCCACGTCCGGCGGGAGGTCCCGGCCCAACAGCAGGAGGCCGCCGACGACCGCCGCCGCGAGCAGCAGCCCGAACCCGACGAGTTCGACGTACGGCACCAGCGGCGTGAAGGGCGTGGTCGCGGCACCGCCGGCGGTCGGGTCGCCGCCCTCGCCGGCGAGGTTCAGCAGGCCGGAGTCGGTCAGCGCGGCGCCGACGACCGACAGTTCGCGCCAGAGGAAGGTGCTCTCGCCACCGAACGGCGCGTTCGCCCAGGAGACCACCGTCGTGACGAGCGTGAGGACGGAGACGCCGGCCAGCGCGACCGCCTTCCGGGCGGCGTTGCGCCCGACGTCGGTCCCGAACACCGCCAGCACGGTCGTGACGGCGGTGGCGACCGCGAGGAACACGAGGACGACGGCCGTCGAGACCTGGTGGGTGAACACCGTCCCGAGCGAGGCCACCGCCAGCAGGGCGACCGCCCACCGCTCGGCGTCGGCGGCGAGCAGTCGCGTCGCCGCGTACACCGCCGCCAGGAAGAACGCCAGCCCGAGACTCGTCGGGATGACGTGCATCCCCCAGCGGACGAACTGGTCGGAGAAGGCGTACAGCGCCGTCGCCAGCAGCGCCCACCGCGCCGGGAGCAACAGCCGGCCGGTCGCGTACACGAACAGCCCCGACAGCGTCACGGCCAAGCCGACCGCGAGGTAGATGCCGTTGCGGGGCCCCCCGAGCACGAGCGCGCCGACCGCGCCGACGACGTGGTACACCGGCGCGAGGAGGTACTTGCTCTCGGCAAGCGGCGCCAGCGACCCCTCGCGGGCGATGCCGTCGACGAACACCGTCGCGTGGGTCCAGATGTCCATCCCGACGTAGCCCGGCGTCGCGTACAGCGCCGACAGCCTGATCGCGACCGCGGCCGCCAGCACCTGAAACAGCACGGGACCGACGGCGACGCGGTCCTCGTCGACCAGCAGAATCTGGCCGAGGATGGCGACTCCGATCGCGCCGGTCAGCAGGTACACCGCCGGCGTCCGCCGCCCGACGACGTGGACCAGGATCACCAGGCCGGCGACGCCGACGACGACCAGCGCCGGGAGCAGGTCCGCGACCCGGCCGGACAGCGTCGGCCGGACGGCGTGGACCGGGCGCTCGTTGGCCGTCGCGAGGTACACCGCGCTGCCGGTCGCCGTCGCGAGCGGGATGACGAGCAGCAGCACCTCCGAGGCGACCAGTCGCAGGCCGAGCGACAGCACCGAGACGACCAGCGCGATGCGCGCGAGCGTGACGTCGAGGTCGCCCAGCCGGCGGCGCCCGGTCGGGAGGTTCGGAGCGTTCATCGTGACCCGCCACCCGGGAGCGCTCGAACGTCGGCGCGCCCGGCCATCGGGTCGGGACCGTGCCGGGGCATCGGAGTACCGTGGGGCGTCGCTACGGTGTGCATCATCGAAGCTGAGTCGTGGGTACCGCCGACGTGGGGATTGTTATGGTCGTCCTACGGCGCGCGGGTGGTCGCCCGGAGTTCGACCGCGTCGGCGCCGTCGCGGGGGTCGAGCACCGAGTCGTACACCGATCGGAGGCGCTCGGCCATCCGCTCGACGGACAGCGAAGCGACGTGGCGCCGCCCGTTCGAGCGCGCGCCGCGGTCCAGCACCGCGACCAGCGCGTCGACCAGCTCCGCGTCGGTCCGGCAGACGTGGGCGTTGTCGACGCCCGCGAGGCGTTCGGGGACGTCCCCGACGCGGGTGGCGACGACGGGGCGATCACACGCGAGCGCCTCCTTGACGACGTTGGGCGAGCCCTCCCGCTTCGAGGTGAGCAACAGCGCGTCGGCGGCGTTGTGGTACAGCGGCATCCGGGCATGGGGCACGCCGGACAGCGTCCGCAGGCGCACGTCCTCGCCGAGACGCTCGGCGGCACGGTCGACGACCGCCACGGCGCGCGGGTGATCCTTGACGGGGCGGCCAGCCGCGTACGGGAACAGCACCTGCGTGATGTCCTCGTCCCACCCGACCGCCTCGCGGGCCGCCGCCTGCGGGATCGGCCGGAACAGGTCGAGGTCGACGCCGTGGGGGACGACGTGGGCGTCGACCGGCCCGAGCGCCGCCGCCATCCCCTCGGTCATCACGACGACGGCGTCGGCCAGGCGCGCACAGGCTCGGCTCAGCGGCCCGGCGGGACCGAGCAGGTCCGACCCCCACAGCGTGAGCACGACCGGGCGCGTCGGCTGGGCCAGCGCCGCCGGCGCAGTCAGCCCGTAGTTGGCGTGGACGATGTCGTAGTCCCCCCGCGAACGCCGGAGCACCCGGGGGTAGAACTGGAGGTAGTCCAGCGGCGACCGCCCGTCGGCGCCGCCCTCTGTCGCCCGGCGTCGTCCGGGGACGGCGACGACATCGCCGTCGACCCCCTGCCGTCGGAGGCTCTCGACCTGCGTGGTGAAGAACTGCGCGTCGGGGTTCGTGACGAGGTTGAGCACGTTCATCGTGGGGGCGGATGGCGACACCGACGCGGCGTCGCCCCGTCGTTATGTCGTCGCTACGGTGGCGTCGTCGGGGCCACGACGGCGGCTCGGGGGCGGGGACGCCACCACCACGGTTGGCGGCGCCTAACAAATCCCGTGCGGCCCCGAGGGACACCCAGCACGCCGCCAGCGATGACAGACTCACGCCAGAACCTCGTCCTCGTCTCGATCGACAGCCTGCGCGCCGACCACTGCGGGTACCTCGGCGACGACCGAGGGCTGACGCCGACGCTCGACGAGATGGCCGGAGACGGCGTCGCCTTCGAGGCCGCCGTCGCTCCCGGCCCGCAGACGTTCTCGTCGATGCCGGCCGTGTTCACCGGCGTCCCCCGGCCCGCCGACGAGACGCTCGACGGCTACCCCGGCGACAGCCACTGGGAGCGCCGCCTCGCGGCCGTCGACGAACATCTCGCCCGTCACCCGTCGCTGCCCGAACGCCTCCGCGAGCGCGGCTACGCCACCGCCGGGTTCAGCCCGAACCCCTGGACGTCGACCGCCTCGGGGTTCGACCGCGGGTTCGACCGCTTCGTCGACGTCTCCGGGCACGAGGGCGACGGGCGACTGCGCCGCCTCGCCGAACGCGCGCCGCTCGTCGACACCGACAGCAAGCGCGTCGAACTGGCGCTGGACGCGCTCACCGGCAGCTCCTTTTTCGCCAGCTGGGAATCCTTCTACGACCGCGTCGACGCGGCCCGGCGCCGACTGCCGGAACCGTACTTCCTGTGGGTGTTCCTGCTCGACACGCACTTCCCGTTCCTGCCCGGGCGGGCCCACCGCGTCGAGTCGTCGCTGTTCGGCAGCTACCTCGCCACCCTCCGCTCGGAGGGGGCGATGCGCGGCGACGAGACGGAACTGTCGCCGTCGGTCGGGGAGGCGGTCCGGCGCAGCTACCGCGACACCGTCCGCGCGGTCGACGCGTTCCTCGACCGTCTCCGGGCCGACGCCGCCGGCGACGACCCCGCCATCGTCGTCCACGCCGACCACGGCGAGTCGTTCGGCGAGCACGGCAACTACGGCCACCACCACCGCGAGGTGTACGAGGAGAACGTCCACGTCCCCTACGTCGTCGACGGCGTCGAGGTGACGGCGAGGGTGACCGACCCGACCTCGTTGACGACGATTCCCGACCTCGCGCTGTCGCTGGCCGAGGGCGGGCGCATCGAGGTCCCCGAACTGACCGGCAGCAGGAGACTCGACCGCGCCGGCAGCGCGAGACTCGACCGTGCCAACGACGCCCCGCCGGTCGCGCGAAGCGAGTGTGGGGCTCACCGGGCCGTCCGCGGGCGGCGGTACAAGTGCGTCGACGGCCGGGACGCGACGGCGCTGTACGATCTGCGGACCGACCCCGACGAGACCGAAGACGTCGCCGCCGCCAACCCCGAGCTGGTCCGCGGCGCCCGCGAGCGGCTGGCCCGCGCCGAGGGCCACGCCGACGAGCACGCCGCGCTGGCGGTGGCCGCCCGGGTCTTCGCGGCCCACGCCGACTGGTAGGCCCGGGATAACAAACCGTCGACCGGAGGTACGACGGGCCGACGCCGCGAGTCGCGCGAGTCGGCTCGGGCACCCCACCCATGACACCTGCCACAGCACCCCGCGGCGGTCGACCGAGCGGAGGGACAGTCGCGTGACCAACGCCGAACTGGGCGCGGACGTCGTCGTCGACCCCGGCGCAACCGTCGGCTACGAGTACGACGGCGCCGTCGAACCCGCCGTCGTCGGCGCAGACTCGCGGATTCGCTCCGGGACGACGGTGTACTGCGACGTCGACATCGGTGCCGGCCTGACCACGGGCCACGACGCGCTCGTTCGCGAGCACACGACCGTCGCCACCGACGTCCTCCTCGGCACGAAGTCGGTGCTGGACGGCCACGTCGCGGTCGGCTCGGACGTCAGCATCCAGACCGGCGTGTACGTCCCGCCAGAGACCGAGATCGGCGACCGCGTCTTCCTCGGCCCCCACGCCGTGTTGACCAACGACCCCCACCCGCTGCGCGGGCCAGTCGACCTCGACGGGCCGACCCTGGAGGCCGACGTCTCCGTGGGCGCGAACGCGACGGTGCTGCCGGGGGTCACCGTCGGCGCCGGTGCGTTCGTCGCCGCCGGCGCCGTCGTCACCGACGACGTTCCGCCCGGGACGCTCGCGGTGGGCGTGCCTGCAGCGGTGCGCCCGCTCCCGGCGGAGTTGAGCGGGAGGAACCGCCGATGATCCCAATCGCCGACCCCGAGTTCGGCGCCGCCGAGCGGACCGCCGTCGAGCGGGTGCTGGCGGACGGCCGGATCGCCGACGGCCCGGTCGTCCGACAGTTCGAGTCGGAGTTCGCCGGCTACTGCGGCGCCGACCACGGCGTCGCCACCGCCAACGGCACCGCCGCGCTGCAGGTCGCGCTGGAGGGGCTGGGCATCGGCGAGGGCGACCGCGTCGTCACGACGCCGTTCTCCTTCGTCGCCAGCGCGAACGCGATCAGGCTCGTCGGCGCCGACCCCGTCTTCGCGGACGTCGACCTCGGGACGTACAACCTCGACCCCGAGAGCGCCCGCGCGGCGGTCCGCGCCCACGACGCCGACGCCGTCCTCGTCGTCCACCTGTACGGCCGGCCCGCGCCGATGGACGCCTTCCGCGCCATCGCAGACGAGGAGGGGGTCGCGCTCGTCGAGGACGCCGCGCAGGCCCACGGCGCGACGTACCGCGGCGACCCCATTGGCACGGTCGGCGACGCCGGCGCCTTCTCCTTCTACCCGACAAAGAACATGACGACCGGCGAGGGCGGGATGGTGCTGACCGACGACGACGGCGTCGCCGAACGGGCGGCCAGTTTCGTCAACCACGGCCGGCCCCCGGAGGGTGGCTACGCCCACGAGCGACTCGGGCACAACCTCCGGCTGACCAGCCTCGCGGCGGCCATCGGCCGGGTCCAGCTGGAGAAGCTGCCGGACTGGGTCGAGGCCCGCCGGGAGCACGCCGCCCGACTGACCGACGCGCTCGCGGACATCCACGGCCTCGCCGTGCCGAGCGACCCCGCCGAGGGCCGCCACGCCTACCACCAGTACACCGTCGCCACCGCCCACCGCGACCGCCTCGCCGACGCCCTGGCCGACGCCGGCGTCGACACCAGCGTCTACTACCCGACGCCCATCCCACGGCTGGGCGCCTACGAGGGGTACGACGCGACGACCCCCGCCGCCGACCGCGCCGCCGAGACGGTGCTGTCGCTGCCGGTCCACCCCGGCCTCGACGACGAGGACGTCGAACGGGTCGCCACGGCGACGCGGGAGGCGGCCCGCGACCTCTAGCCCCGATGTGGCCCTGGGAACACCTCGCGGTCGGCTACCTCGCGTACTCGCTGGGGCTGCGAGCGCTGGACCGCGACCCACCGACCGACGGGGAGGCCGCCGCCCTCGCGCTGGGTGCGTGGGTCGTCCTCGAACTCCTCTGGGACGCCGTGCCAGTCGGACTGGTCTTC
>ENA-ORCS01000068-ORCS01000068.1-marine-metagenome-genome-assembly--contig:-NODE-68-length-118229-cov-19.206861_pt1 | contig 118229 bp, 123 predicted proteins | sample MGYA00237781_ERZ508513 | MGnify/ENA primary metagenome ERZ508513 (study PRJEB26184, sample SAMN06268793) | marine metagenome | isolation source: Eden Landing Ponds, San Francisco, CA, USA | place...
CTGCTCTCGGAGATGGACGGCTTCGACGAGCGCGGCGACATCCGCATCATCGCCGCCACCAACCGCTTCGACATGCTCGACCGCGCCATTCTCCGGCCGGGCCGCTTCGACCGCCTCATCGAGGTGCCGAACCCCGACGCCGAGGGCCGCGAGAAGATCTTCCGCATCCACACCCGGAACATGAACGTCGCCGACGACGTCGACTTCGCGGAGCTGGCGGCGGACACGGAAGACCTCTCCGGCGCGGACGTGAAAGCCATCACGACCGAGGCGGGGATGTTCGCCATCCGCGACGACCGCCAGGAAGTGACGATGCAAGACTTCCGGTCGGCCCGCGACAAGCTCGAGCAAGACGGTGACGCGGAGGCGTCCGCCGAGCCGTCCCGGACGTTCGCCTGACGGAACCCGCTCGCCGGCAGTTTTTCCCGTTCCGGTTCCCGGTCGATAGCCGTCGGGCTACCCGGGACTCGTCGCGGATTCCGCGACGTGGGAGACAGGAGGATAGCGCCGGCTGTTCGTCGTCGGACGACCGCAGCCCGCAATCGAGCCGCGGCTCAGAGCGCGGAGAACACGACGTACGGCACGAGGAACAGCGCGACGGTCATCGCGGCGAGCACGAGGCCGTAGCTGCCGAACGTCGCCAGAGCCGTCACGTAGGAGTCGTGGTCGAACTGGTCGAGCGCGTCCATACCTCGACGTCCGCGCGGCGCGCCGTAAGCGTTGCCATCAGTGACCCGGCCAGGGGGCGTTCCGGCAGGTCAGTCAGTTGACGATGTCGCCGATGCGCCGGGGTTCGCCGGAGAGCGCGGGGTTCGGCTCCACGAGCTGGAGGACTTCGTGGTCGGTGACGTCGTCGTAGTTCTTCTGCGTGGCTTCCTCGATGAGGTCCTTCTCCATGCGGAACTCGGTGCCATCGTACACCACGTCCACGCCGTCGTCTTCGAAGGAGAGCGTCGTCATGTCCGAGAGTACGCGCCCACAGACTAAACCCCGTCGTCTGACGTTCGTCTGACGCTCTCGCGGGGTTTATAGCTGTGCGACATCTGGAGGCCCGTGTGCTCGGCCCGAACCCGATCGACCGGCTCCGGATACCCGACGACACCACGGTCGAGGAGCACGACCTCGTCACCGACGGTGACGTGCTCGTCGGCGGGCAGTCGACGGTCGAACTCGGGGTTCGCGGCCGCAGCGTCGTCGCGGGCGAACGCGTCTCCTTCGACGGCGACATCGAAGCCGAGGGCGACTGCCGGCTGGACATGTGGTGTGAGGTCGACGGCAACGTCCTCGCCGAGAAAGACGCCTACCTCGGCGAGCGCGCCCACATCACGGGCCGACTCGTCGTCGGCGGCGACCTCGACATCGGCGACGACGTGGACATCGAGGAGGGCTTCGAGGCCTCCGGCTGGATCGTCATCCGGAACCCGATGCCCACCCTCACGTTCTTCGTCATGTACCTCACGCACCTCCTCCAGCTCGGCGAAGAGGAGGAGGCCCAGGACCTCGTCGAGGAGCTCGCGGCCGACGGCGACCGCGACCCGCTCACGATTCCGCGGTCTGCGAGCGTTTCCGACGACGCCTGGCGCGTCTCCACGCCGGCGACCATCGGCGACGACTGCCGGCTGCACGGCAACATCCGCGCGACCGAAATCGGCGTCGGGCGCGGGAACAACGTCTTCGGGAGCCTGCGCGCCCAGGACGACGTGACGGTGGGCGCCGGCACGAAGATTCACGGCGACGTGACGACACGGGACGGCGACGTCCACGTGCAGGGGGACGCCGTCGTCCTCGGCGACGTCTCCGGCCACGACGTCACCATCGACGAGGCGGCCGACGTCGACGGCGTCATCCGCGCCCGCGGCGAGATGCGACTCGGGAGTGCCGCCGACCGGGACGCCGAGTGAAGTCGGGGGCCGGACCGCTAGGTTTCTTGACGAGTCCGCGACCATCCAGCAGTGATGCCCTCCTCTGACGGTGACGGGACGACAGACCAGTCGCCGAACGCTGACCACGGGGTGCAGTGGCTGGGCGTCCGCCTGCTTCCAGCGGCGGTTCTCGCGTGGCTCGGTGTACTCGCGCTGCTCACCGGAGTTCACGGCGTCTGGTGGCTGCTCGGCGAGTCGAACCCGGCGCACGCCGGATACGGCGTCCCGAGTCTGCTGTGGGACAGTTCGCTCGTGTTCGTCGGCGTCTACTTCCTCACAGTGGCCGTCGGGAGCGCTGCCGCCCGGCTGGACTAGGACCGATTCTCCTCGGCCGCCTCGTCGAACGGGTCCTCGACGTCGCCGGCGATGGCTTCCAGGGCGTCCGTGATCGTGACCATGCCGACGACCCCGTCTGTATCGGTGACGAACGCGAGCTCCTGGCGTTCGGCCTGGAAGCGGTCGATGGCGTCGCTGACGGACGTGTCCGCGTCGAACGCCAGCGGCGGGTGCGCGACGTCTTCGAGGGCGAGCGTGCCGTCCCGGAGGTCGTCGAGGTCCCGGAAGACCTCGGGGAGGTAGACGACGCCCCGGAAGTCGTCCATCGATTCGCCGACCAGCGGGTACCGGACGTGGGGGGCGTCGGCCATCCGGCCGAGGTTCGTCTCCAGGTCGTCGGTCGTGGAGACGGCGACGACATCCTCGACCGGGACGGCCTCGTCGCCGACGGAGATGCGGTCGATGTCGAGCGCGCCGATGACCTCCTCGCGGCGCTCGTCGGGAATCTCCGTTCCGCTGAGCAGGTCGCCCATCCGGCTCCGGAGGTCGGAGCGGCCGTCGATGGTCGGTTCGCCCTCGGCCTCTTCCTCGGTCCACGAGCGCGTCATCTCGACGCCCACGAGAGAGAGCAGCGCCTTGGCTAAGCGGTCACCGGCGCGAATGATGGGGGACATGACTCGCGTCCACCAGTAGTGGAGCGGGGCGCAGTAGTGTGCGACCGTCTTCGCGCGTTCGACGCCGAGGTAGGTGGGCGCCTGCTCGGCGAGCACGAGGTGGGCGACGTTCATCACGGCGAGGGCGACCAGCACGGAGAGCGTCGCGGTGGACGACGCGCCGAAGCCCACGAGTTCGAGGACGGGTGCGAACAGCACCGCGAGCGCGGGTTCGGCGACGACGCCCAGCCCGACCGAACAGACGGTGATGCCAAGCTGGCAGCCCGTCAGGTAGATTTCGAGGCGGTCGGTCATCTCCCACGCCCGGCGGAGTCCCGCCGTCTCCTGGAACTCCGACTCGTCGAACTGTCGGACGCGAGTGAGCGCGAACTCGGTCGCGACGAAGAAGCCGTTGCCCGCGAGGAGGACGATGCCGCCGAGGATGCGTAGCGCGGTCACCGGCGTGATCTCGCCAGTAGACATACCGGGAGCATGACGGACCCGGCCCAAAGACGTGTCGGCCTCGATACACTGAGTGGGCGGCGGGACCCCAACCGAAAGACGCTTTCCGGCTTCGAGAGAACCGTCTGGTATGCTCTCTATCGCGCTTGCCGGGAAGCCGAACGCCGGCAAGTCGACGTTCTACACGGCGGCGACGCGGTCGGAGGTGGACGTGGCGAACTACCCGTTCACCACCATCGACGCGAACCGGGGCGTGACCCACGTGCGGACGGAGTGTCCGTGCCTGACCCGCGAGGAGCGCTGCGGCCACGAGCACTGCCACGACGGGAAACGCTACGTGCCCGTGGAACTGCTGGACGTGGCGGGGCTGGTGCCGGGCGCCCACGAGGGTCGCGGGCTCGGCAACCAGTTCCTCGACGAGCTGTCGAACGCCGACGTCATCGTGAACGTCGTGGACGCGTCCGGCGCGACGAACGCGGAGGGTGAGCCGGTCGAAATCGGCGAGCACGACCCCGTCGACGACATCGACTTCGTGGAGGAGGAGATGGACCTCTGGCTGGCGGGCATCGTGGAGGACAACTGGGAGAGCGTCGAGCGGGCGTCCCGCTCGCCCGGCTTCGACATCGAGGAGGCCGTCACTGACATGATGACGGGGTTCGGCGCGAGCGAGTACCAGGTCGCGGCCGTCCTCCGCGACATCGACTACCCCGAGGACCCGATTCAGTGGACGGACGACGACCGGGAGGCGCTCGCCCGGGGCGTCCGCGAGCGCACGAAGCCCATCGTCGTCGTCGCGAACAAGGTCGACGTGGCGCCCGAGGAGAACGTCGAGCGGCTGCTGGACCTCGACAAGCCGGTGATTCCCGCCACCGCGCAGGGCGAACTCGCGCTCCGCCGCGGCGACGACGCGGGCATCCTCAACTACGAGCCCGGCGACGAGGACTTCGAAATCACGGGCGATATCGGCGACGAGCAGCGCGAGACGCTCGAAGCCCTCCGGACGACGATGCAGGCGTACGGCGGCACGGGCGTCCAGGGCGCACTCGACTACGCCGTCTACGACCTCCTCGACAGGGTGACGGCGTTCCCCGTCCAGGACCAGTCGAAGTGGACCGACGCGAAGGGCAACGTCCTCCCCGACGCCTTCCTCCTCGAATCGGGGTCGACGCCCGTCGACCTGGCGTACGCCGTCCACTCGGACATCGGCGACGGCTACCTCCACGCCGTCAACGCGAAGACGAAGCGGGAGGTCGGCGAGGACTACGAACTCGAAGAGGGCGACGTGGTGAAAATCGTCTCCACCGCGAAGTAGCCGGACGCCGCACCGGACCCGCTCGTTCTCACTCCGCGAGTCGCGCGACGAACACGCCGACGTCCTGCTGTACGTAGAGCGCGTCGTCGCCGATGCGCTCGCGGAACGCCCGCTCCAGGTCGGGGCCGACTGCGGGGTCGACGCCCGGCAGCGAGAGCACGTACGCGACGAGCGGCTCCGGCGTGTCCACGACCAACTCGGTGTCGAAGCCGCGGCGCTCGACGCTGTCGAAGTGCTCGCGGAGCTGGTCGCCGCCGTTCGCCAGCGAGAACGGGAGTTCGTCGGGGAACGCCGCGACGTCCTCGGCGACCGTCCAGAGCTCGGCGAGGTTGTCGGAGCCGTTCGTCGACGCGTAGAGCGCGCCGCCGGGTTTCAGGACGCGGCGAATCTCGGCGAGCGCCTGCTCCCGGTCGGCGTCGTCGAGGTGGTAGAGGACGTGGTGGGCGGTGACCGCGTCGAAGGTGTCGTCGGGGTACGGGACGTCGCGGGCGTCGACGGCGTCGAAGCTGAAGTCGTGGCCGGCGTCTTCGAGGGCGTCCATCGCGCTCATCACCATCCCCTGGAACGCGTCGGTGACGGTGACGTCCCAGCCGTCCGGGACGCGGTCGGCGTTCACCCCCCAGAACGTGCCGTTGCCGGCGCCGAGCGCGAGCACCGCCGCGTCGGCCGGCAGGTCGAGTCGGTCGAACAGCCACTCGTAGCGGGACTGCTCGCCCGCGGCGAAGCGGGCGTGGAGCATCTGTCGGGCGCCGAGGTTCCCGGCGTCCTCGTACTGGTCGGCGACCACGTCGTCGTCCTGCCAGTCGCTCATATCGACTGCGAGGGAACGCGCAGCCTTCAGGCCACCGGCTACGCGCCGAGGCGGTCGCGGACGACGTACTGGAGGCGGGCGCCGGCACCGCCGCCGGCGGCCGCACAGAGCCCGGGGACCACCGAGAAGCCGAGCGCGGAGAGGTAGGCCAGCAGGCCCACGTCGACGACACTCCGGCTCAGTTCGTTCGCCGTGCTCGCGCCGTCGAACGCGAACGCGACGAGTGTGACGGCGAGCGCCCAGCCGAGCGCCCCGGCGAAGAACGCGTCCCGGAACTCGGACTGGAACGACCGGCTGACGGCGCCGGTCCAGACGCCGGTCGCGAGCAGCGAGACCAAGACGGCCTCGGGCGTGCCGACGCGGGTGATTGCGGCGGTGACCGTCGTCGCGCCGACGGCACCCCCAGCGAGAATTGCGAGTCTGTCCATAGGCGCATCGCGTCGCGACCGGTGAAAAGTGTTAGGCCAGTGGCCGGAACCAGACGGCCGCGACGAGCACGGCCAGGAAGACGTAGCAGCCGCGGACGAGCAGCATCGTCGCGACCGTCGGCTCGCTGCGGGCGGCGAACGCGGCGACGACGCCGAACGCGGCGACCGCGAGCACGGTGCTCGGGGGGAAGACGGCGAGCGCGGCGAACGCGACGACGCCGGCCATCGCGGCCGCCATCAGGCCGTACGCGAAGCGGCGCGCGGCCGGCCTGCCGAGCACCACCGCGACCGTGCGCTTGTCGATTGAGCGGTCGTAGTCGTAGTCCTTCGAGTCGTCGACGACCTTCACGCCAGTGAGGAGGACGAGGAGGACGGCGGCGAACGCCAGCGACCGCACGCCGAGCGCGCCGACCTGGGCGTAGTAGCCGCCGAGCAGGGAGACGGCGATGCCCGCGGGGTAGCCCGTCGTCGTCGTGACTGGGTTGGTGTCCAACTGGGGCGCGTGGTGGAAGCCGATGAGCCACGCCGGCAGCGCGAGCGCGGCGGCGCCGGGACCGACCAGCCGCCAGAGGCCGGCGGTACACGCGAAGAAGCCGAGGGAAGCCCCCGCCAGGGCGACCCGGCAGCCGGACTCGGTGAGCGGGTGGTCGTCGTCCTCCCCCCGGACGTGGAAGTCCACGAAGCCGTCTTTCACGTGAGCGGTGTAGACGGCGAAGAACATCGCCGCGAGGTGGACGACGGCGACGCCGAGTGAGAACGAGCCGGCGAGTACCGCGCCGAACGCCGACGCCGCCAGCGGCGGCAGCATGAACACGGGGTGGACCTGGGAGGCGAGCGCGGCGAGGTCGGCGCCGGTGCCCCGCCCGTGCCGCGAAACGTGCATACTGCTATCATGGAACGCGGGCGGCATAACTGTCGGGGCGGCCACCGGTCGAGTGTCGCTCCGGACCCCGAACGCCTACCGGACGGCCCGGGTCGCCTCGCGCATCACGTCGATCGCCTCGCGAAGCGTCGCCATGTCCGTCGCGTACGAGATGCGCGCGTACCCCTCGCCGTGGTCGCCGAACGCCGACCCGGGCACGACGACGACGCCCCTATCGATCACCTCGTCCACCCAGCCGTCGGGGACTTCGGGCATCGCGTAGAACGCGCCCTCGGGCGTCGGCACGTCCAGCCCGGCGTCTTCGAGGCCGTCCAGCAGCACGTCCCGGCGCTCCTCGAAGGAGGCGGCCATCTCGTCCACGACGTCCTGCGGGCCCGAGAGCGCGGCCTCGGCGGCGTACTGCGCCGGCGCGCTGGCGCAGGCCTGGACGTACTGGTGGACGCGCAGCATGCGTTCGGCGCGGCGCTCGCTGGCGGCGACCCAGCCGAGCCGCCAGCCCGTCATCGAGTACGTCTTCGAGCAGGCGTTCACGACGACGACGTTGTCGGTCTCCGCGAACTCCATCGGGGAGCGGTGCTCGCCCTCGAAGACGATGTGCTCGTACACCTCGTCGCTGATGCAGAGCACGTCGTGCTCGTCGGCGATGCGCGCGAACTCGCGCATGTCGTCGGTGGACTGGACGGCACCCGTGGGGTTCCCGGGCGAGTTCACGACGAACGCCGCCGTGTCCTCGGTGATGTGTTCCTCGACGGTCGCGGGGTCCAGCGTCAGGTCGTCCCGGAGCGGGAGCCCCACCGGCTCCCCGCCGGCGATGCGCGTCAGCGCGTCGTACGCGACGAATCCGGGGTCAGGGAACAGTACCTCCTCGCCGGGGTCGACGTGGGCTTCGAGCGCGAGGTGTAGCGCCTCGCTGCCGCCCGCCGTCGCGATGACGCCCTCGGGCGCCACGTCGACGCCCTGGTCGCGAGCGTGTTTGTCGACGATGGCGTCGACGAGGCCGGGCGTCCCGCGGTTCGAGGTGTAGCCGTCGGCCTTCCCCGCTTCGATGGCGTCGACGGCCGCCTGCCGGGCGTGCTCGGGCGTCGGGAAGTCGGGCTGCCCCAGCCCGAGGTTGATTGCGTCCTCGCCGGCCGCCTCGAACACCTCGCGGATGCCGCTGATGGAGACCTGCTCCACGCGCTCGGAGAACTCCGTCATACCACAGACGGGAACGGGACACCTGATAACTCTTGGCGAACCGGGCAGCCGGAGACCGCGGGAGCCCCGACGAGGCGGCGCACCGAACCCTCGCTGGCTATCGAAGTCTGACAGTAGTTCGCTACCTGAAGACAGCGCATTAATCAAATCGACATCCGCGTTACACGTATGGGGAGCCAACGAGCCAAGACACTCGTCGGGCTGGCAATGATCGGCGTTGGTCTCGTACAAATGGCGTCTTTCGCCTGGAATAGCAGTCTGCTGTTCTCGCTTTCGGGTCTTCTCTACGTGGTTCTCGGTGCCGGATTCCTCTGGGTCGAGGTGTACTCTCCGTCGGCGTAAGCGGGCGTATCCACCGGCAGTTTCGGTAGACGCCGAACCGAGTGGTCGAGCAGTCGCTCCCGTCTCCTACGGTCGGTCAGGGCTCTCCAGGTGGTAGAGAAACTCGTAGTCACCGACCTCCTGGCTGTCGTCCAACACGTCCCTCAGCACGCGCTCGTGGTCCTCGTCGATGTCGTGCGAGCAGTCCTCGAGCGCCCCGTACACCGCGTCGATGTCGTCGGCTTTCACGTAGTAGACGAGGAAGTCGCCGTCGTCGGTGTGTTCGGCGAACGCGGTCTCCGAGTGCACGCCCTCGTCCCGCAGCGTCTCCACTGCTTCGTCTCTGCGGTTCTGTACCTCCGCTGCCCACTCCCGGAGTCGCTCGGTCTTCCCGTCGGCAATCGCCTGTTTCGACAGGACGACGTCAGCCATACCGACGCGTCGCGGCAACTCCGAATAGCTGTTATCCCGACCGCGGAGTTGTGGCACAGGACGTGCCTGCACAGTCAGTCCCGGAACCTACCCCATCACAAGCTACGTTCAGCATCCGTGAGCGCCGCCGGCTCACGGGTCGCTTCGCTCCCCGTTCGCACAAACCGAGGCGCGTAGCGCCTCGCGCCGCTAGCGGTTCACCGCGGGAGTGAGCGAAGCGAACGAGCGCGGGGAGTTTTTAGCGTAGCTTTTTGCAAGCGGGGTGCACGCTCTGCGCGCACCCCCCGCAGTAAAAAGGTACTATTGGAACATCCGCATCGGCTTCGCTTGCGTGGACTCCTCTTCGCTGGCTTCCTGCATGCGCTGGGCGAGTTTCTCCTTCTGGTCGCGAATCTCTTCGGCGCGGTCGACGAGGTCGTCGGTGGGGATGTCGAGGCCGGTGATGGGGGCGATGGCGGTGTCGATGAGGCGGCGGGCGGCGGCGGGGTCGGGGAACTGGGGGTCGGATTCGACGACGAGGGAGACGGCGTCGAGGCCGCGTTCGGCGGCGCGGTTGACGAGCGCGCCGGTGGGGCCGCCGACGACGCCGCGTTCCGGTGGGGTGTCGATGTCGTGGTCGGTGAGGACGGTGGTGCCGGCGCCGGAGGCGATTCCGAAGACGGCCGGGAGGTCGCCCATCTCGTGGTTCTCCTCGGGGAGCCCGGAGAGGTACAGCGGGGTGACGTCGTGGGAGTCGAACCACGTGGTGAGGCAGTCCGCGAAGTCACTGGAGCCGCTGCGGGCGACTGGAACGTCGCTCTGGAGGGCGAGGAGATTCCGGGACTCGTCGACGTGGATGCGGACGGGCGGAACGACGTCGTGGGAGTCGTCGTCGTAGACGGCGACGCTCGGGATGCCGTCGCAGTCGACGCTGGCGACGAGGTCCATGTCGAAGGTCTCGACGACGTGGTCGGTGGCGATTTTGCCGACGAGGCCGACGCCGGGGAGGCCTTCGACGAGCGTGGGCGAGTCGAGGTCGAGGTCCGTGCGGAGGTTCACGCTGGCCATGCGACTGGGTTCGGCGCACGGTCGCATAAAGCCGGGGGCGGGGGGAGAGATTCGGTAGTCGAGGGCGGGAGCGCAAGCCACAAACCACCCTCGGGCGTAGGAGCGGGCAATGGACGCGCTGTCGCGGTACGAGCCGATTATCGAGGACTTCGAGGCGTTTCTGGCGGCCTGCGAGCGGCCGCTGCCGACGACGGTCCGCGTGAATCCGCTGGCGGTCGGGGCCGACCGGGCGGTCGACGCCCTGGAGGACGAGGGCGTGGCGGTCGAGCGCCGGGACTGGCACGACGGCGTGCTGGAAGTCGACACGGGGAAGCCGGGGAACACGTGGCCGTACGTCCACGGCTGGCTGCACGGCCAGGAGGAAGTCTCGTGCGTGCCGCCCCGCGTACTCGACCCCGAGCCCGGGGACGTGGTGTGGGACGCGTGTGCGGCGCCGGGCGGGAAGACGACGCAGCTCGCGGCCGAAATCGGCGACGAGGGGTTCGTGGTGGCGAACGACGACAACCTCGGGCGGCTGTCGGCGCTCCGCGGGAACTGCGACCGGCTCGGCGTCACGTCGGCGGCGGTGACGAACACCGACGCGCGACGCGCCACCCTGGACGCGTTCCCGGACGTCGAGGCCTTCGACGCGGCGCTCGTGGACGCGCCCTGCACCTGCGAGGGCACGATTCGGAAGAACCCGGACGCGCTGGACGGCGCGGGGAAGTCCTCGAGCCGGAACCTCGGGCGGCTCCAGGCGGACATCCTAAAGCGCGCCGTCGAACTCACTCGGGCGGGCGGCGGGGTCGTCTACTCGACGTGTACGTTCGCGCCCGAGGAGAACGAGGCCGTCGTGGACGAGGTGCTGGACCGGACCGACAGCCGGCTGGTCGAGTTCGACGTGGGTCTCGACTCGTCGCCCGGCCTGACCGAGTGGGACGACGAGAGCTACGACGAGAGCCTCGAACGGGCGCGCCGGTACTACCCGCACCAGAACGACACGGGCGGGTTCTTCGCCGCGAAACTGGAGGTGGGCCGATGAGGGACAACGTCAGCCGGGAGTTCGACCGGCTGCCGGCGACCGCCGACGACCGCGAGGTCGAGGGGCGGCCGAGCCGCGAGGCCGTCGTGGGCTGGTGGGTCGACCGGTTCGGCGTCCCCGAGGACACGTTCGCCGAGTACACGTTCTGGGAGAAGGGCGCGGGGAAGGTGTGGGCGCTCCCGTTCGACCCCGGCACGCCCGTGCCGGTGGAGGCGCTGGGACTGAAGATTCTCCGCACCCGTCAGGAGCACTGGAAGCCGACGACAATCGCCGCCCAGCGGTTCGGCCGCGAGGCCACCCAGAACGTCGTCGAACTGGACCGCGAGCAGGCCGGGGCGTTCCTCGCGGGCGAAGAACAGGACCTCGACTGGGACGGCGACTGGGGCTACCTGATTGGCGCCCACGAGGTCGCCGGGCGCGTCGAGCCCATCGGCGTCGGGCTGTTCACCTACGGCAGCCTCCAGTCGATGGTGCCGAAGGGCCGCCGTCGGGCGTTCGACGCGGACTGACGCCTACCGGTCCGAGGAGACGTAGACGAGACTCTCGAACGGGACGTAGGCCGCTCGCTCGACGCTTCCGCCGTCGACTTCCTTCTTGAGGTGGACGCCGTGCGAGCCCTCGACGACCTCCGTGACGTCGGTGATTTCGGTGCCGTCGGCCAGTTCGGCAGTCATGAGAGACATACACAGCCGTAGTCGTCGCGGGCGTAAACGTTCGCGGGCGGCATCGTCGCAGTCAGTTCGACCGTGCCGGCGAGGACCTCACTGCTCGCGGAGCGTCCCGCCACTGAGTCCCTCCCACTCGACCCGGTAGCCGAGCCGGGAGAAGACGGCGCTCGCGTCGTCGACGCCGTGGTCGGCGACGACGGCCTCGGCGTCGTCCTTCGAGAGCCCGACAGCGAGGTCGGCGTCGATTGCGTCGAGCACAGCGGGACGGACGAGCGTGCGGCCGACGCGCTCGTGCTCGGGGAAGTCGGCGTCCTCGATGGCGTGCTCGCTGACGCCGTGGCGGGCCGCGAGGTCGGCCAGCGTCACCGCGCCGTCGTCGGGGGCGATTTCACTGGGGAGACTGCTGGCCTGCGCGGCGACGAGGTCGGCTTCGAGGTCGCGGAGCGCGTCCACCACGTCCTTGACGCGAACCGAGCCCGTGTACTCGACGACCCGATGGTCGCGGGCCGCGATTTCCTCGCCGACGCCCAGCGACTGGTCGACAGCCACGAGCAGCGTCTCGTCGGTCTGGTCGAGCTGGTCGAGTTTCTTCTCGACGTACTCGGGCGTCCAGAACCCCATGATCTCGAAGTAGACGCGGGCGTCGCCGTGGACGTACTCGAAGGCGAAGTCCGGCACCATGAGCCGGTCGCCGGCCGCGAGCACGTCGGGCTCGCGGACGAGCGTCCAGTCGAGGTCGAGGCCCTGAAAGCGCTGGGCGAACTTGCGCTCGACGCCGCTGTCGAAGGACACGTCGGTGACGGGGTCGGCGTCGGGCACCGCGATGTCGTCGTCGGGGAGCACGAGGTGGCGCTCCGTGCCGCGGTCGGCGACGGTCGCTTCGACCCGCCAGTCGGCGGTGTCGGCGACGGTCCGGAGCACGCGCGCGAACCGGGTGCCGTACCGGCGCGTGTGCCGGAAGACGGCGTCCGGTCCCGTCAGCACGACCTCGCGGCCGTCGTCGGTGGGGACGACCTCGTACAGCAGGCCGAGGCGTTTGACCGCCGAGACCAGCCGCCGCGGGTCCGAGCACCGCACCCGGACTTCGGTCGCGTCGAACAGCGCCGTCTGCGCCAGCGAGAGGTTGTACTGCGCGACCAGACTCGCGGGCGTCCAGCGGTCGGGAACGTCGACGAGCACCTCCCTGGTCTCCCGGTCGGCGTACAGCGCGTCGGCCAGGTCGTCGGGCGAGACGCCGCCGGGGAACCGCCCTGCGGCCTCGGCGAGCGCCGTCTCGCGCTCGGCCTCGTGGACGACGCCCACGTCTTCCGCGGCGTCGAAGGCCGTCCGGCGGGCGCGCTCCGGGTCGACCGGCGCGCGCACCGCGAAGTCGGCGTTGCGCTCGACGAGGTGCGCCAGCCCGCGGACGAGCTTGAAGTCCTCGGCCTCCCCTTCGAGGTCCCGCAGCGCGTCCCGCAGCGCGCCGCGTTCCTCGCCGACGTGGCCCTGGAACACGCCGAGCACGCGGCCAGCAAGCGTCTCGTCGGCTTCGGCGGCGAACTGCGGGTGGTAGCCGCCGCCCGCCCGCGACACCCGGAGGAGGTCCTTCGTGAGCACACCCCCAGTTGGCGGGCGGTCCTGAAAAGCATGGCAGAAGATACTTGCCACGCGGCCGGAATCTCCGCGTATGAACCGGCGGACCCTGCTCGGGCGGGCGGCCGCGGCGGCGGGCGCGAGCCTCGCGCTCGCCGGGTGCCTGCGGGACGGCGCGGACGACGAGGTGCTGGAGGTCGTGGACTCGGAGTTCGGCGAAGACGACGGGGGATACCTCCAGTACACCGTGACCGTCTCGAACCCCAGCGACCGCGCGGCGTCGGGGACGCTGTACGTGAATAGCGAGGTCAACGACAACCCCATCACGAAAGTCCAGGCGGTGTCCCTGGACGCGCACTCGACGAAGAGTTTCACCGTCACGTACGACGTGAAACGCGACGAGCTCTCGGGGAGCTTCAGTCCGGAGGTCGACCTCCAGGAAGACGACGGCTAGCGCCGGCGGGCCGCCACGCGCTCTTCTGCGGTGTCCGCGCTCACGAGTTCGTACAGCAGCGCGCGGCCGCCGTCGTCTTTCGGCCGGAGAATGCGGCCGAGGCGCTGCGTGAACTCGCGCTCGCTGCCGCTGCCGGCGACGACGACGGCGACGTTCGCGTCCGGCACGTCGACGCCCTCGTCGAGGACGTTCGCCGTGACCACCCGCGAGTAGTCGCCGCGCCGGAAGCGGTCGAGGATTGTGTCGCGCTCGCTCGCCGTGGTCTCGTGCGTGATTGCGGGGACGAGGAAGCGCTCCGAGAGCCGGTAGACGAGGTCCGTGGAGGCCGTGAAGACGATGACGCGGTCGTCGCGGTGGGCGTCGAGGATGGATTCGAGTTCGCGGACTTTGGCGTCGCTCTCCCTGACGATGCGGCGGGCGCGCTGCTTCGCGAGCAGCGCCTCCCGGGCCCGGGGGTCGGTGCCCGAGCGCTTCACGAGCTCCTGGTAGTCGCTGCCCGACCGGAACTGGATGTTCGACTGCTGGAGGTAGTCCGTGAACGTCCCCTGGGCGTCCTCGTAGGCCGCGCGCTCCTCGTCCGTGAGCGGGACCTCGACGCGCTTGACGTCGTAGTCCGCGAGGTGGTCGCCCGCCAGGTCGTCCACGTCGAGGTCGTAGACGAGCGGCCCGACCAGGTCTTCGACGACCTCGTGGGCGCCGTCCGGGCGCTCGAACGTCGCCGTGAGGCCGAGGCGGGCGGGCGCGGCGAGCATGCGGGCGATGTCCCGGAACCCCTCGCCTCCGAGGTGGTGGACCTCGTCGAAGACGACGAGCCCGAAGCGGTCGCCGAGGTCCTCGGCGCGCAGGTACGCCGAGTCGTAAGTCGCGACCGTCACGTCGCCGACGACCTGCTCGCCGCCCCCGAGCTGGCCGACCTCGCAGTCGAACTCGGCGGCGAGCTCGCGGCGCCACTGCACCAGGAGGTCGATGGTCGGCACTACGACCAGCGCCGACTCGCCGACCGCCTCGATTGCCTTCAGTCCGATGACCGTCTTCCCCGACCCCGTCGGGAGTTCCAGAACACCGCGTCGGTCGCTGGCCGTCCAGGCGTCCAGCGCGTCCTGCTGGTAGCCCCGGAGTTCGTAGTCGGAGACCACGTCCAGGCGGGCGGCGTGCAGCGCGTCGTCCTCGTAGTCGACGCCTCGGTCGTCGAGGGCGGCGACCACGTCGGCGTACCGCATCGCGGGTGCCCGCCCCGTGTCCGTGCGCTCGTCGAACGCCACGCCCGGGAGGGTCGTCACGTCGAAGCCGTCGCCGTCGCTCTCGACGCGCAGCGTCCCGTCCGCGAACGCGAGTCGGACCGTCACACTCCGGCGTGAGCGTGGGACGCACTTAGGCGTCGCCCTCCGGGCCGCCGCGCCGTCCCGAAATCCGTAAACGGTCGCGGCCCCCTCTCCCGGACATGAGCGAAGACGCCGAGCACGCGGCCGAAGCGGCCGACGCCGACGGGACGGCCGCGGGCGACGACGAGCAGGCAGCCGACGCCGAGGACTCGCTCGCCGAGCGCGTCCGGGAGGCGGCCGGCGACGACCTCGCCGACGAGGTCGCCGACCTGGAGGGGCGTGCCGAGGAACTGGAGCGCGACCTCGACGACGCGGAGTCGGAAGTCGCGGACCTCACCGAGCGGCTGCAGGCCAAGCAGGCGGAGTTCAAGAACTACAAGCAGCGCGCGAAACGCAAGCAGGAGAACGTCCGGGAGCGCGCGACCGAAGACCTCGTGGAGCGCCTGCTGGACGTCCGGGACAACCTCGGGCGGGCGCTCGACCAGGACGGCGACGGCGAGGGTATTCGGGAGGGCGTCGAACTCACGCGCAAGGAGTTCGACCGCGTGCTGGACAGCGAGGGCGTCGCCGAGATTCGCCCCGAGGCCGGCGACGAGGTGGACGCGACGCGCCACGAAGTGATGATGCGCGTCGACAGCGACCGCCCTGAGGGCACCGTCGCGGACGTCTACCGGCCGGGATACGAGATGGGCGGGAAGGTGCTGCGGACGGCGCAGGTCACCGTCAGTGACGGCAGCGACGAGAGCGACGCCGACACCGAGGGAGGCGAGACGGCGGCCGGGAGCGACGACGAGTAGTCGGGACCGCGGGAGGGCGGTGTGGTGGTCCACCGGTTCGACATAAATTCCCCGGCCAGGCGGTCGGCGGGCGCGCCGAATCGCCGGACTACGGCCGTCTCCGGCGCCGTGGGAGTCGGTCACACTAGCAAGGCTTAAACGGAAAACGCCGCTACACTTCTGGTAACATGGCGACCGAGAAGATTCTGGGCATCGACCTCGGCACCACGAACAGCGCGTTCGCGGTGATGGAGGGCGGTGACCCGGAGATCATCGTGAACGGCGAAGGCGACCGAACGACGCCGTCCGTTGTCGCGTACGACGACGGCGAGCTGCTCGTCGGGAAGCCGGCGAAGAACCAGGCCGTCCAGAATCCCGGCGAGACGGTCGCCTCCATCAAGCGTCACATGGGCGAGGAGGACTACACCGTCGAACTCGGCGGCGAGGAGTACACGCCCGAGGAGGTCTCGGCGCGCATCCTCCAGAAGATCAAGCGCGACGCCGAGGAGTACCTCGGTCACGACGTCGAGAAGGCCGTCATCACGGTGCCCGCGTACTTCAACGACCGCCAGCGCCAGGCGACGAAGGACGCCGGCGAGATCGCGGGCTTCGAGGTCGAACGCATCGTCAACGAGCCGACCGCCGCGTCGATGGCGTACGGACTCGACGAGGACCAGGACCAGACCGTCCTCGTCTACGACCTCGGCGGCGGCACCTTCGACGTCTCCATCCTCGACCTGGGCGCGGGCGTCTACGAGGTCGTCGCGACCAACGGCGACAACGACCTCGGGGGCGACGACTGGGACGAGGCCATCATCGACCACCTCGCAGACGAGTTCGAGGCCGACCACGGCATCGACCTCCGCGAGGACCGCCAGGCGCTCCAGCGGCTCACTGAGGCCGCCGAGGAGGCGAAAATCGAGCTCTCCAGCCGCAAGGAGACGACGGTCAATCTGCCGTTCGTCACGGCGACCGACTCCGGCCCGGTCCACCTCGAACAGGACGTCACGCGGGCGACCTTCGAGAGCATCACCCAGGACCTCATCGAGCGCACCGTCGGCCCGACGGAGCAGGCCCTCGAGGACGCCGGCCTGAACAAGGGCGACATCGACGAGGTCATCCTCGTCGGCGGGTCCACGCGGATGCCCCAGGTCCAGGACAAGGTCGAGGAGCTGGTCGGCCAGGAGCCGAAGAAGAACGTCAACCCCGACGAGGCCGTCGCGCTCGGCGCGGCAGTCCAGGGCGGCGTGCTCTCCGGCGAGGTCGACGACATCGTGCTCGTCGACGTGACGCCGCTCTCGCTCGGTATCGAGGTGAAGGGGGGACTCTTCGAGCGCCTCATCGAGAAGAACGAGGCCATCCCGACGACCGCCTCGAAGGTGTTCACGACCGCCGCGGACAACCAGACGAACGTCCAGATTCGCGTGTTCCAGGGCGAGCGCGAAATCGCCGAGGAGAACGAGTTCCTCGGTGACTTCCACCTCTCGGGCATCCCGCCCGCGCCCGCCGGCACGCCCCAGATCGAGGTCACGTTCGAGATCGACGCCGACGGCATCGTGAACGTCGAGGCCGAGGACCAGGGCTCGGGCAACGCCGAGTCCATCACCATCGAGGGCGGCGCCGGGCTGAGCGACGACCAGATCGACGAGATGCAGGAGGAGGCCGAGGCGCACGCCGAGGAGGACGAGGAGCGCCGCCGCCGCATCGAGGCCCGTAACGAGGCCGAAACGGCGATTCAGCGCGCCGAGAACCTCCTCGACGAGAACGAGGAGCTCGTCGACGACGAGCTCGAATCCGAGGTCGATGCCGCCATCGAGGACGTGCAGGCGGTCCTCGACGAGGACGACCCCGACGCCGACGAGCTGGAGACCGTCACCGAGGAGCTCAGCGAGACGCTCCAGGAGATCGGTAAGCAGGCCTACCAGCAGGAGGCCCAGGCCGGTGCGGCCGGCGGTGCTGGCGGCGCCGGCGCGGGCGGCATGGGCGGCGCCGGCCCCGGCGGTATGGGCGGCGCCGGTCCCGGTGGCGACGGCGGCGACGGCGAGGAGTACGTCGACGCCGACTTCGAGGACGTAGACGACGAAGACGAGTAGTAGCGAGTCAGAGTCGTCTGCTCGGGAGACGAACGGAGTGAGTCTCCCGGCGTCTCGAAACGCGACGGTGTGGCGCGTTTCGAGGGAGACGACGACGAGTAAGCCGCTGTTCACTACGGGGGAGTAGACACCCCGGGTCGGCTCGTCGAGTAACGGGCCGAGAGGGCGCTGGGAGGCGACCGAGGACAGAAAACTTTTCCCCGAGAACGTCGCGGTTCCGGGTATGTCTGAAGTCGCCCTCGTCGCTCGCTGGCTCCTCTTCTACGCGGGGCTGACGCTGGCCGGGCTGCCGGTCGCGCGGTTGGTTTTCCCGTCGGCGCCCGACGACGGCGCCGGGTTCGCGCTCCCGGTGGCGATCGGTGTCGTCACGATGGTCGCATTCTACGTCGGGCAGGTGTCGTTCGGCCCGTGGACGGCCCTCGCGAGCGTCGCCGTCCTCGCTGCACTCGGCGGAGCTGCCCACGTCGCGGGTGAACGCCGCGGCCGCGACGGCTACGCCTGGCGTCGGGCGGCCGGCGCGTTCGGCGTGTTCGCCGCCGGGTTCCTGTTCCTGTTGTCGTTCCGCGCGATGAATCCCGTGATGAGCGGGTGGGGCGGCGAGAAGTTCCTCCACACCGGCCTCCTGAACGCGATGCTGCGCGCCGAGACGCTCCCCCCGGAGGACATGTGGTACGCCGGCGAGGCGGTGCGGTACTACTACGGGCTGCCGACGTTCAACACCGTCGCGGCCCTGCTGACGGACACCGGCGTCGAGTACGTCCACAACCTCACCATCGCCGGCTACTTCGGGACGCTCGTCGTCGCCGCGTACTCGCTGGCCGGCTGGCTCACGCACGACCGCGGCTACTCGCGGCGCCTCGGCGGTGCGCTCGGCGTCTTCTTCGTCGCGCTCGCCGGCAACACCGTCACTGTCGTGCGGTTCGCGCTGAATCAGTTGCCCAGGGACCTCGCCGTCGAGTACGGGCGCGCGGCGTTCAACGTGAATCGAGCCGACTACCCCCGGGTGCTGTTCGAGCAGGGCAGCCTCGGGTCGTGGGGCTGGTGGGACACCCGGTACGTCGTCGAGGGCACGCTCCAGGAGTTCCCGCTGTACTCGTTCGTGAAAGCCGACATGCACGGCCACACAGTCACGACCGGGTTCCTCGTGCTGTCGGCGGCGCTGGCCTACGCGTACGTACAGACGCCGGAGCGGAAGCGGGGGCGGCGGCTCGGCCTGCTGTTCGGCGGGCTCGGCGCCGTCGCTGGCTACTTCGGGGTGACGAACACGTGGTCGATGCCGAGCGCAATCGGGATGGCGTGGCTCGCGTGCGTCTACGCCGATTCACACCCGGCCACGCTCCTCCCGGGGAGTCTCGGAACGCGAATCCAGGCGCTCGCTCCCGACCCCGACCAGTCGGCGCTCGCTCGGGTGGTCGCCGAAGCGTGGCGGACCGTCCTCGCGGCCGTCGTCGCCGTCGGCGTCGGCGTCACCGGGTACGCGCTGGCGTCGCCGTTCCTGCTCGCGAGCGTTCCGCCGAACGACGGCATCGGACTGTTCCCGCCGCGCACGACGGCGGTCGGCGTGCTCCTGCTGTACGGCGCGCTGCTCGCGCTGTTCGTCGCCTACCTCGGCACCCGGTACGTCGCCGTCGAGGACGCCAGCCCGCGCGGCGTCGCGCTGGCCGTCGCGGGGCTCGCCGCCGGCGTCGCGCTCGCCTCGCAGCTCGGCGACCTGGGCGGCATCGCCGTGCTCCTCCCGGTCGTCGCTGCCGCCTGGATAGCGATGCGCACCCGCGAGTCGACGGGCTTCGAGACGACGCTCGTCGTCGCGGGCGTCGGCCTCCTGCTCTCGATGGAGCTCGTCCACGCGAAAGTCCATCCCTTCGAGCTGGCGCGCTGGAACACCACGCTGAAGGTCGCCATCCAGGGCTGGGTGTTCGCCGGGCTCGCCGCCGGCCCCATCGCCGCCGTGCTGCTGCGGGACGTCTACGACGCCGTCGGTGGCCTCTCCCTGGACTCCGTTCGGGAGTCCGCTGGCCCCGCACTCTCCGTCAGTGCGGTTTCGGTCGTCCTCGCGTTCGTGCTCGTCGCGTCCTCGCTGTTCGCGCCGCTGGTCGTCGCCACGGACGTCGTCGGACCACACGACGCCGGCGCCGAACCCACGCTCGACGGCTACGCCGAACACCGCGCCGACCACCCCGACCAGGTCGCCGCGATGGCGTGGTTCGAGGACGAGGTCGGCGAGACGCAGTCCGTCCTCTGGATGGAACGCGAGGCCGGCCACCCGACGTTCGTCGAGAAACCGGGCCTGAGCAGAGGCTGGCAGAACCCCGTGTCCACGCTCACCGGCCTCCCGACCGTCGCCGGCTGGTTCCACGAGACCGGCTACCGGGGCGACGCGCCCTACGAGCAGCGCGTCAGCGACGTCGGCGTCCTCTACGAGACGACCGACGACCGCTCTCGGGCCGTCCAGCTCGCGAAGTACGACGTCCAGTACGTCTGGGTCGGCCCCCTCGAGCGCGACAGCTACGACGTCGCCGACCTCGGCGCCGACCCCGGCATCGAGCCCGTCTACGAGAACGACGCTGTCACCATCTACCGCGTGACTCACGACGAACTCGCCGGTGCGGCGGACGACGCGAACGCGTAGCGGCCGTAAGCGGTCGTTTCAAGTGTCTCAACGGGGTACGTACCGGCAACGAATGAGTGAGGACTTCTACGACGTCCTCGGCGTGAGTCGGGACGCCGACGAGGACGAGATCATGGCCGCGTACCGCGAGAAGGTGTCGGAGTACCACCCCGACGTGAGCGACGAGCCCGACGCCGAGGAGACGTTCAAGAAGATCCAGAAGGCCAAGGACGTCCTCACCGACGACGAGAAGCGCCAGCAGTACGACCAGCTCGGCCACGACCGGTTCACCGAAGCCGAGAAGCGCGGCGGTGCCGGCGGCGGCGCGGGCCGCGGCGGCATGGGCGGCGGCAACCCCTTCGGTGGGGGCGGCGGCGGCATGGGCGACATCTTCGACCAGTTCTTCGGCGGCGGCCAGGGCGGCCGCGGCCAGTCCCGCCCCCAGCAGGGCCGGGACCTCCGCACCGACCTCACCGTCACGCTCGAAGAGGCCTACGAGGGCGTCTCCAAGCAGGTGACAGTCCGGCGGCCCGAGCGCTGCGAGGACTGCGGCGGCAAGGGCTACCCCGACGACGCGGACGTCCGGACGTGCCCGCAGTGCGACGGCCAGGGCGTCGTCACCCAGGTCCGCCAGACCCCGCTCGGCCGCGTCCAGCAGCGCCAGGAGTGTTCGCGCTGCGGCGGCGAGGGCGAGATTCACTCCGAGTCGTGTTCGACGTGCAACGGCCAGGGACAGACGCGGGAGCGCGCCACGCTCACCGTGGACGTGCCCGAGGGCATCCGCAGCGGCCAGACGCTCCGCATGGACGGCGAGGGCGCGCCCGGCGACCGCGGCGCCCGCAACGGCGACCTCCTCGTCGACGTCACCGTCGAGGAGCACCCGGACTTCGACCGCGAGGGCGACGACCTCCACCACCGCCACGCCGTCTCCTTCCCGCAGGCGGTCTTCGGCGCGGAAATCGAGGTCCCCACCCTCGACGGCGCCGCCAGCTTCGACCTCGACGCCGGCACCCAGAGCGGCGAGACCTTCCGCCTGGAGGGGAAGGGCATGCCCCGGCTCCGCCGCCGCGGCCACGGCGACCTCTACGTCACCGTCCAGGTCGTCACCCCCGAGTCGCTGAACGAAGACCAGCGCGACGCGCTCGAGGACTTCGCGGAAGCCGGCGGCGAGGAAATCGACGTCGAACAGGGGTTCTTCGAGAAACTCAAGAGCTCCTTCTGACCGAGCTTTTGCGCTGCGGGCGCGCTCCGCGCGCCCTCGGCAAAACCCCGACCAAAAGCACTCCTCGCTCCCTACGGTCGCTCGTCGGCCCAAGCGCTCACGGCGTTCGCGCTCGGCGAATCGCGGACCTTCCGGGTCCTTCGGACCACTCGGTCCGCGAATGCTCGTTGTCGGCTGTTCGGGTCCGTGCGGTGACGCGTCAGTTGTAAGCCGGCGGCGCCCCGAGTTCGCGGTATGGAGACAGTCGCGGACGTCGTCGCGGGACTGGACGACCCCGAACAGCCGGCGCTGCGGCACACGCGGACGCAGGACGCCCGGTCGACCCGGAGCCGAGTGTACAAGACCGGGAACGCGCTCCGGCACCGCGGCGTCCGGGTGGACGCCGGCGTCGCGATTCTGGACGTGCCCGAGCCGGAGGCCGTCCACACGTTCCTCGGCGCGTCGCTGCTGGGTGCGAGCGTCGAGTTCGGGCCGGACCCCGTGGTGGACGCGCGGGTGCTCGCCGGGCCGACGGCCGAACTGGGGGCGTACGACCTGCCGGCGGGCGGGCAGCGCGTCGGCTGGGGCGACCCGCCGGCGGACCCGTCGTGGATGTACTTCGAGCGGGACGTCTGGAGCGAGAACCCCGCGTTCCCCGAGCCCGAGATAACCGGAGAGACGGCGCTCCTGGGGGACGCGACGCACGGCGAGGTCGTCGCGGCGGCCGAGCGCGTGGCCGAGCGGTACGACGACGCCGACGAGGTGGCGGTGCGAGCGCCGCTCTCGCACCCCGGAACGGTCATCGCCGGCGTCGTCGCGCCGCTGATTGCGGGTGCGACCGTCGTGCTGCCGCCGGCGGGCGGCGAGGGGACTGTCGCGGTCGCCGGTGGCGGCGAGGGAGTCCCGGAAGAGCGCGTGGTGTCCCCAGAGGACGCGACGCCCGCGTGAGTGGGTCGCAGAGTCTCGGAACCACTTTACGGGACGCCATTGACCGGAGATGTATGCCCGGTCCCATCCTGGAAGTGAGCGACAGCGAGGACCGCGACCTCGTGTTGCGGACGGTCGAGCGCGAGGACGCGGCGCTCCTCCAGCGACTGTTCGTCGACCCGTACGCGCGGCTCGCACTCCACGAGCACAGCCACAAGAGCGAAGCCGAAGTCGAGGAGTTCGTCGAGGAGCAGGTCGAGGACGACGGCAACGCCGGCTACTTCGCGTGCGTCGACGGCGAGGACGCGCCCTACGACCATCCCGACGACGACGAGACGGAGCCGGTGGCGTTCGTGTACGCGAGCCACGTCGACCGCGACCGGCCCCGGCTGGTGCTCTGGGTGCTGCCGGAGCACGAGGGCGACGGCCACGCCGTCCCCGCGCTGGAACTCGCGCTCGACGGACTGCTCCGGACGTACGACGCCCACACCGTCGGCGCGGAGGTCCTGGAAGGTGACGAGTACACGCGGGAGGCGTTCGAGGAGGTCGGCTTCACTGACGAGGGCCGCACCCGCGAGGTCCGATTCGCGGACGGCGAGTACCAGGACGCGGTCCAGTACGGCCTGCTGCGCGAGGAGTACGACGAGAGCGGCCGGGCGGGTGGTGCCTGATGCCGGGCCCCATCGTCGCCGAGGGCGACCGCGTCACGCTCCGAACCGTCGAACGCGACGACGCCGCGCTCCTCCAGCGGTCCAGCACCGACCCCCGAATCCGGTACTCGCTGGGCTCCATCCACCACCGGTCGCTGGCCGAGCAGGAGGAGGGCATCGAGCACTGGGTCGAGCGCGACGGGAGTTTCGTGACCGTCGCCTGCATCGACGACGAGGACGCCCCGGCAGGCAGTCCGAGCGAGGACGAGACGACGCCCATCGGGTCGTTCAGCGCGCGCCACGTCGACGGCGACCGCGCGTGGCTCGCGTACTGGCTGCTCCCCGAGCACACCGGCGAGGGGTACGGCCGCGACATGGCCACGACCGGCATCGACTACCTCTTCGACCACTTCGACCTGCACGGCATCTCGGCGGGCGCCTACGAGTTCAACGACGCCTCACGCGGCCTCCTGACTGACATGGGGTTCACGCAGGTGGCGCGGCGCCGCGAGGCCCGGTACATCGACGGCGACCACTACGACGAGGTCCAGTACGACGTGCTCCGCCGGGAGTGGGACGCCGAGCACGGCGACGACGCGGCGCCCTGAGATGCCCGGGCCGGTCGTCGCCGAGGGCGACCGCGTCACGCTCCGGACCGTCGAACGCGACGACGCGGCGTTCCGCCAGCAGGCCTCGACGCATCCGGGAATTCGGTACTCGCTGGGGGTCGCACAGCACCGCAACGCCGCCGAGGCCGAGGGGCTCGTGGAGTCGATGGACGAGGGCGGAGACCGGCTCGCGTTCGTCGTCTGTCTGGACGGCGAGGACGCTCCGGCAGGCAGCCCTGGAGACGACGAGACGGAGCGAATCGGTCTCGTTCACGCCTACGAACTGGACTCGGAGCGCGCCCACCTGGCGTACTGGCTTCGCCCGGCGTTCCACGGCGAGGGGTACGGTCGGGAGGCCGCCGGTCTGCTCGTCGACCGGGTGTTCCGGGTGTCGTCGGTCCACAGCGCCGGCGCCGGCGCGTTCGCGTACAACGAGCCGTCCCGGCGCATCCTCGAATCGCTGGGGTTCGTCGAGGAGTCCCGCGCCCGAGCCGCCGAGTACGTCGACGGCGCCTACCGGGACGTCGTGCAGTACGGGCTGCTGCGGCGCGAGTGGGCGAGCGACTGCGTGCCGACCGAACAGTAATCCTTTTTTGCGAGTGTTCGGTCGATGCGGGCAGTGACAGACGGAGCGACCGACGCGAGCGACGGTGAAGCGGTGACGCGAGCCGCCTGCGTCGTCCGCAGCCTGGAGGAACTGCTCGTCGAGGAGACCGTCGACCCGGAGCGCGGCCACGTCTTCCGCCCGCTGTCCACCGACGTCGCCGACGGCGAAACTCCCGAAGCGGCCGTGCGGCGAGCGTTCTCGGACCTGCTCGGGGCCGACCTCTCATGGGTGACGGAACTGGGAGCCTACGACGGCGTCTGCGTCCTCGAGGCGAGCGCCGACCAGTCGTGGCTGTACGACGACGACGGCTTCACCGTCTTCGACCCGGAGTCCGGGGAGACGACGCGGCTGACGTGGCTGCACCGCGAGGACTTCGAGAAGTACGGAGAGACCCTGGAGCCGCCGGGTCTCCTGGACGCGCTCTGACTACCGGGCGTCCCGCAGCGCGTCGAGGGCCTCGGGGTTCTCGATGCTGGACATGTCACCGACGTCCTCGCCGGTGTAGGCGCCCTCGATGGCGCGCCGGATGATCTTCCCCGACTGGGTCTTCGGGAACTCGTCGACGAACAGCACCTCGCGCGGCCGGAACGGCTTGCCGTGCTCGTCGCCGACGTGCTCGCGGAGCGCCTCGCGGAGCTCGTCGTTCGGCTGGAACGCGTCGTCGAGAATCACGTACGCGACGACGGCCTCGCCGGTGGTGTCGTCGGGGACGCCGACCGCGGCGGCCTGATTGACGGCGTCGTGGTCGATGAGCGCGCCCTCGACTTCGGCGGGCCCGACCTTGCGGCCGGCGACGTTGATGGCGTCGTCGGCGCGGCCGTGCAGGAACCAGAAGCCGTCCTCGTCCATCTGCGCCCAGTCGCCGTGGTTCCAGACGTCCTCGAAGCGCGACCAGTACTCGGTCAGGTAGCGCTCGTCGCCGCTCCAGAGGCTCTTGGTCATCGCGGGGTTCGAGGAGCGCGCGACGAGGTAGCCGCGCTCGTGGTCCTCGCGGACGGAGCGGCCGTCCTCGTCGACGATGTCGATGTCCATCCCGAGCCCGGGGCCGCCGAGCGTGCAGGGTTTCAACGACTCCGTCGGCATCGGCATCAGGAAGCAGCCGAACACCTCGGTGCCGCCCGAGATGTTCACGATGGGCGTGTCGCCGCCGCCGACGTGGTCGTAGAACCACCGCCAGGACTCGGGGTCCCAGGGTTCGCCGGTGGAGCCGAGGACGCGCAGCGAGGAGAGGTCGTGGTCGTCGACGTGCTCGTCGCCGTACTTGCGGAGCGCGCGGATGGCGGTCGGCGAGATGCCGAACTGGGTGACGCCGTGCTCCTCGATGATGTCCCAGAAGCGGTCGGGCTCGGGGTGGTCGGGCGCGCCCTCGTACATGACGGTGGTGCCCGCGAACGCGTGGTTGCCGATGAGCGTCCACGGCCCCATCATCCAGCCGATGTCGCTCACCCAGAAGAAGCGGTCGCCGGGCTGCTGGTCGAACCCGAAGTGAATCTCCTTCGCCGGCTGGACGAGCGCGCCGGCGTGCGTGTGGACGATGCCCTTCGGCTGCCCCGTCGTCCCCGACGAGTAGAGGAGCATGCAGGGGTCGCTGGCGTCCATCGAACGGGTCTCGAAGTCGGCGGGCTGCTCGGCGACCGCCTCGTCCCACCACTCGTCGCGGCGCGTCCACGTCAGCGTCTCGTCGGCGCTGTCGGCGATTCCGAGGCGGTCGTAGACGATGGTGTGTTCGACGTGGCCGGCCTGCTCGATGGCGTCGTCGAGGGTGTCCTTGAGCGTGAGCCGGTCGCCGCGCCGGAGGAAGCCGTCGCCGGTGAACACGACCGAACACTCGGAGTCAGCGATGCGGGTGGCGGTGGCGTCGACGCCGAACCCGGAGAAGATGGGGACGGCTATCGCGCCGGCCTTGAAGATGCCGTAGAGGATGCTCTGGACCTCCGGCACCATCGGCATGTAGAGCCCGACCGTGTCCCCCTTCCCGATGCCGCGCTCGTCGAGCGCGTTCGCAACCCGGTTGGCCTGCCGGTGGAGGTCGTGGTACGTCTGCTGGCGGACCTCGCCGTCCTCGCCCTCCCAGACGCAGGCGACGTGGTTCCGGGTGCCGGTGCCGGGTTCGGCGTGCCGGTCGACCGTGTTGTGCGCGACGTTCAGCTTCGCGCCCGGGTACCACTCCGTGAACTGGGGTCCGTCGGTCTCGTCCCGCACCTGGTCGAACTCCTCGAAGAACTCCAGGCCGAGGTACTCCGGCAGTTCGCCCCAGAACCAGTCGAGGTCGTCGGTGCTGCGCTCGCGGAGCTCGTCGACGCTGTCGACGCCGTACGCCTCCATGAACTGGTAGACGTTCGTCGACTCGACGAACTCCCGGTTCGGCTCGTGGACGAGGTCGTCCACTTCGTCGAGGGAATCCATGTTCGGCAACTCTTGCCTTCGTTGCAAAGTAGTTTCGCTGTCACCGAGCCGAGGACACAATTACTAATAGGCCGTCATACAGACGAGTTTACATGCCACGGAGCCGACTGCGCTCCGCGCGACTCCTCGCGGTGCTCGCAGTACTCTCGCTCGCGGTCGTCGCCACCGCATACGTCGCGTTCGACACGCCGGGGTCGTCCAGCAGCGCCCCAATCGGCGCCGACGCCGGCGACACCTACGAGGCCATCGACGGCGTCGACGCCACCCGGACCACCGTCGTCGAGCGCGGCGGCGACGTCCGGCGCACAGTCGCCAGCGTGCAGCTCCGACCCGACAGCGACCACCGTCGCGTCGAGGTCGTCGAAGCCACGGACCGCCGCCACGAGGTCCTCGTGGAGAACGACTCGACGGTCTGGCTGTACGACCGCGACGCGGGCCGGGTGAGCCGGTTCTCGGCGTCCGGCTCGGTCGCCGGGCCGACGTTCGGCGACCGGGTCGAGCGGCTGTTCGAGCGCCTGAACGTCACAGAGCGCGACGACTCGGCGACCGTCGACGGCGTCTCCCCCCTCCCCGTCGTCCCGCAGGACGCGGCGGCTCCGACGGCCACCACCGACACGGCCGGACTCCGCCTGTCGTTCGAGGGGACGGAGTCCGTCAGCGGCCGCGAGGCGTACGTCCTGAAGCTGTCGGCCCCGGGCGAGGAGCCCGACGCCTTCCAGCAGACCCTCTGGGTGGACACCCGGCGGTTCTTCGCGCTGCAGCGCCAGACGACCTGGACCGAGGACGGCCAGCGGACGACGGTCGATACCGTCTACGAGAACGTCACCTTCGACCCCGGACTCGACGAGGACGCGTTCACCTTCGACCCGCCCGAGAACGCCACGGTGGAGACGCTGGAGACGCCCGACCGGACGGCGTACGCCTCCGTCGAGGAACTCCGGGCGGCGACGAACGTCTCGGTCCCCGACCCGGACGTGCCGTCGTCGCTCCAGCTCGCCGTCGCCACCCAGACCACGGGCGAGGTCGACGGCGTCGGCCTCCGGTACGTCAACGACACGTCCTCGGTCTCGGTCGCGAAGTACAATCGGACGTTCCCGCCGCGTGGCGACCGCGAGGTCACGGTGGCCGGGCAGGACGCCGCCGTCTCCCTCGGGTCGACCACGTCGGTGTCCTGGAACTGCGGGGCGTACCGGTACACCGTGCGCGGCGAGGGCGTCCCCGTGGACGCGCTGCTGGCCGTCGCGGAGTCAGTCGGCTGCGAGTAGCCGCCCCACAAACTCTTTTCCCGGGTGCCGTCCAAGAGTTATCCATGTTCGCCCGGGACGCAAAGAACCACGAGGAGGTGTGGCTGCTCGACAGACTCGACGAGTACGGGTTCGAGGACCCGGCGTTCCGGTCGCGGGACTACGTACTCGCCGTCGACGAGGACACGAACGAGCGAGCGGGCTTCGCGCGTCTCCGCGTTCACGCGGGCGACACCACGGACGGCGACGAGCGCGTCTGCGAGTTCACGAACATCGGCGTGCTGACCGACTGGCGGGGCCGCGGCGTCGGCGCCCACCTCCTCGAGTACCTCGTGGAGGACGCCCGGACACAGGGCCTCGACGAAGCGTACGCGCTGACGGACGAGCCGGAGTACCTCAAACAGTTCGGCTTCGACCGCGTCGACGAGGCCGACCTGCCGTCGCCGCTGGGCGACCGGCTGTCCGCGACCAGGGAGTACCAGCCGGACGCCGAGCCGCTGCGCGTGGCGTTCGACGCGTTCGAGGTGCCCGAGCGGCTCCGCCGCCGGTTCGCGGACGACCACGGGGAGGACGACGACGCGGACACCGCCGAGGACTTCGGCATCGACTCGGACTCTGCGACCTACAAGTACGACACCGGCGGGTGACGGCGACGCGACCCCACAAGATACTCGCCGGCGCGCGGTGACCTCGGGACGTGACCGACAGCCACCTCGACGACCCGGTGGACCGCGTGGCGGCGGCGAAAGCCGAGATGGAGGACGACGCCGTCGACCGAGTGACTGACGCGCTCGCCGGCCTCGCGTTCTGTCTCGTGGCGCTCCAGTTCACCGTCGCCGGCGTGTTCGACGGCAGCAGCTTCCTCACCATTCTCGCGGGCGTTGCACTGGGCGGGTTCGGCGTCGTGAAAGCACTGAATGCGTGACCGAACCGCACACCGCCCCCCACGTTCTTGCCGAGTAGGCGTGACACTCCGGGCATGACCGAGTTCGTCACGCCGCCAGCGATGGCGCCCGGCGACCGTATCGCCGTGCTCGCGCCGTCCTCGGGCGGCGCCCGCGACGCCCCGCACCTCCTCGAACTGGCGCTCGACCGCCTCCGAGACGTCTTCGACCTCGAACCGGTGGTGTACCCGACCGCGAGACAGGGCGACGCGTTCCTCCGGGCCCACCCGAAGGCGCGGGCGGCCGACCTCCACGCGGCGTTCCGCGACCCCGAGATTACGGGTGTGTTCGCGACCATCGGCGGCAGCGACCAGCTGCGCGTCCTCCGGCACCTCGACCCCGACGTGGTCCGCGAGCACCCGACGCGCTTCTACGGGATGAGCGACAACACGAACCTCGGACTCTTCCTCTGGCGCGAGGGCGTCGTGTCGTTCAACGGCGCCCAGTTGCTGAACGAGATTGCGACGCCGGGCGGCGTTCCCGCGTACACTGAGCGGTACTGCCGGCGAGCCTTCTTCGAGGACCCCGCCGGCGAACTGGCACCGAGCGACGAGTGGACGGACGAACCCAGCCACTGGTGGACGGACCCGGGCCTGCTCGGCGACCGCCCGGAGTACGAGCCGAACCCGGGCTGGCGGTGGGCGGGCGGCGACGATGCCGCCACGGGCCGGCTCTGTGGCGGGTGTCTGTCGGTTCTGGACTGGCACCTCGCCAGCGACCGCTACCTCCCCGACCCCGGACGCCTCGACGGCGCGGTGCTCTGCATCGAGACCGCCGAGGGGCTGCCGAGCCCGGACGACGTGGGCGGGAGCCTGATGGCGATGGGCGAGCGCGGTCTCCTGAAACGGTTCGACGCCGTGCTCGTCGGCCGGCCGCCGACCCGGAGTTTCGCGGCCGACCCGCCGGGCGGCGACCGCGAGGCCTACCGGGAGGGGCTCTACGACGCGGTCGCTGAGCAGGTCGCGTTATACAACCCCGACGCGCCGGTCGTGCTGGGTTTCGACTGGGGGCACACGAACCCCGTCGCGCCGCTGCCGGTCGGACGCGAGGTCACGGTCGACCCCAGTGAGCAGCAGGTCGTCGTCCGGTAGGAACGTACAAGGATTAAGGCGGCGTCCGCCGTCCACTCGGGTATGTACGACGACGACGACCTCGCGGCGATTCGGGACGGCCGCGAGGACTGGGAGGAGGAGACGCTGGGGCCGACGCTGGACCGCTTCGGGGAGCGCAAGGAGTCCTTCGAGACGGACACGGGCGGCCAGTCCGTCGACCGCCTGTACACCCCCGACGACGTCTCGGACCTCGACTACGACGAGGACCTCGGGTTCCCCGGCGAAGAGCCCTACACGCGAGGCCCCTATCCGACAATGTACCGGGGGCGGCTGTGGACGATGCGGCAGTACGCCGGCATGGGGACCGCTGAGGAGACCAACGAGCGCTTCAACTACCTGCTGGACGAGGGCCAGACCGGGCTCTCGATGGCGTTCGACCTCCCGACGCAGATGGGCTACGACTCGGACGCCGCGATGGCGCAGGGCGAGGTCGGGAAGTCCGGGGTCGCCATCGACACGCTCGCCGACATGGAGACGGTCTTCGACGGCATCCCGCTGGACGAAGTCAGCACGTCGATGACCATCAACGCGCCCGCCAGCGTCCTGCTCGCGATGTACATCGCCGTCGGCGACAAGCAGGGCGTCGACCGCGAGGAGCTCCGGGGCACCATCCAGAACGACATCCTCAAGGAGTACATCGCGCGCAACACCTACATCTTCCCGCCGGAGCCGTCGATGCGCGTCATCACGGACATCTTCGAGTTCTGCGCCGACGAGACCCCGAAGTTCAACACCATCTCGATTTCGGGCTACCACATCCGGGAGGCCGGCGCGACCGCCGCCCAGGAGGTCGCGTTCACGCTCGGCGACGGCATCGAGTACGTCGAGACCGCTCTCGACGCCGGCCTCGACGTCGACGAGTTCGCGCCCCAGCTCTCCTTCTTCTTCAACGCCCACAACAACATCCTCGAAGAGGTGGCGAAGTTCCGCGCCGCCCGCCGGATGTGGGCGAAAATCATGGAAGAGCGCTTCGACGCCGACGACCCGAAGAGCAAGCAACTGAAGTTCCACACGCAGACCGCCGGGTCGACGCTCACGGCCCAGCAGATCGACAACAACATCGTCCGCGTCGCGTATCAGGCGCTCGCGGCCGTCCTCGGCGGGACGCAGAGCCTCCACACGAACGGGAAAGACGAGGCGCTCTCGATTCCGACCGAGGACTCGGTGCGCACCGCGCTCAGGACCCAGCAGATACTCGCCCACGAGTCCGGCGCGGCCGACACCATCGACCCGCTCGCGGGGAGCTACTACGTCGAGAGCCTCACGGACGACGTGGAAGACGAGGCCCAGGAGCTCCTCGACGAGGTGGACTCGAAGGGCGGGATGCGGCAGGCCGTCGAGGACCAGTGGGTGCAGCGCCAGATTCAGGACGTCGCGTTCGACCGCCAGCAGGAGATCGAGGAGAAAGAGCGCGTCATCGTCGGCGTCAACGAGTTCGAGGTCGAGGACGAGGAGCCCGAGGCCGACATCGAGGAGGTCACGGAGGAGGACGAACGCCGCCAGATAGAGAGCCTCGACGCCGTGAAGGCGGACCGCGACGACGAGACCGTCGAGGCCGCGCTCGACGCGCTCCGGACGGCCGCCGAGGGCGACGAGAACGTGATGCCGTACATCGTGGACGCCGTGAAGGCGTACGCGAGCGTCGGCGAGATCTGTAACACGCTCCGGGACGTCTTCGGCGAACACGAACCCGGCGCGGCGCTCTGAGCGGTCGTCGCACGGGGGCCGCGAGTGGCGGCAGGCGTGGCCGCGGCACGCCGTGTTTTCCGGCTGGCCGACGAGGGCTGCCACATGACCGACGACAACTGGACAGCCGCGGCGATGCCGGACCAGTCCGGCCGAACGGTCGTGGTGACGGGCGCGAACAGCGGCATCGGACTGGAGGCGACGAAGGCGTTCGCCGGCGCCGGCGCGCACGTCGTGATGGCGTGCCGGAGCACCGACCGCGGCGAGGCCGCCCGCGACGAGGTGACCGAGGCGTACCCCGGGGCGTCGCTGACGGTGCGGGAACTCGACCTCGCCGACCTCGACTCGGTGGCGGCGTTCGCCGACTGGTTCGAGACCGAGTACGACGCCCTCCACGTCCTCGCGAACAACGCGGGCGTGATGGCGATTCCGCGCTCGGAGACCGCCGACGGCTTCGAGACGCAGTTCGGCGTCAACCACCTCGGGCACTTCGCGCTCGCCGGTCGGCTGTTGGGCGTGCTCCGGCGGACGAGCGGACAGACCCGCGTCGTCGTCCAGTCCTCCAGAGCCCACGAGAGCGGCGAGATAGACTTCGACGACCTCCAGCACGGCGACGAGTACGGCAAGTGGGAGGCCTACGGCCAGTCGAAGCTCGCGAACCTCCTGTTCGCGTACGAACTCGACCGCCGGCTGCGGGCGGCGTCGGCGAGCGTGACGAGCGTCGCCTGCCACCCGGGGTACGCCGCGACGAACCTCCAGCTCCGCGGCCCGCAAGCGGAGGGGTCGCGGCTGCGGCTGCTCGGGATGAAGGCCGCGAACGCGCTCGTCGGGCAGAGCGCCGAACAGGGCGCGTGGCCGCTGCTGTACGCCGCGACCGACCCGAGCATCGACGGCGGCGAGTACGTCGGCCCGGGCGGCCTCCTGCAGATGCGCGGCCACCCCGAGCGCCAGCAGTCCAGTGAGCGCTCGCGCGACGAGGACACCGCCCGCCGCCTCTGGGGGGTCTCCGAGGAGCTCACCGGCGTCGAGTTCGACCTGCCCGAGCCGACGGTCGCGCCGGAGTCGTAGCCCCGTCGGTCGGTGGCTTGATGGGCGACGCCGAGCCACCTGCGAGTATGCACGTGGACCACGTCGGCGTCGCCACCGAGGACGCTGAGCGCCTCGCCGAGCTGTACACCGAACTGCTGGACGCGCCGGTCGCCCACGAGGAGGTCTTCGACGGCCTCCGCGTCGTCTTCCTCGACCTCGGCGGCGACGGCTACGTCGAGCTCCTCGAACCGATCGAGGAGGACACGACTATCGGACGCTATCTGGAGAGTGAGAGCGGCGGCGTCCACCACGTCGCGTTCGCCACCGACGACATCGAGGCCGCCCTGGAGACCGCCCGCGACGTGGGCGTCGACCGCATCGACGAGGAACCACGGAGCGGCGCCTGGGGCCACGACGTGGCCTTCCTGCACCCCAAGGACACGGGCGGCGCGCTAATCGAGTTCGTCGAGCACTGACTGGTCAGTTCTCGCTCACCGCGTCCCGCTCCGGGACATCGGGGTCGGTGACGAATCCGGCGGCGTTCTCCGGTGGGTCGTCGAACCACGCCACCTCGAGAATCTCCTCGTCGTCTTCCCACCGCTCCGGGTAGCGACCAGCCTCTCCACCGGCGTACTCCGCCGTGAAGAACACCGACAGCAGGTAGCCGCGGCGCTCGGGGTCCTCGCGGTGGACGAACCGGCGGCGCTTGGCCTGCCAGACGCCCGTGATTTCGCACTCGACGCCGGCCTCTTCCCAGACTTCACGGACCGCCGTCTCCGCGAACGTCTCGCCGGGTTCGTGGCCGCCGCCCGGGAGCACCCACTGGTCGGGGTCGCGTGGGTGGCGAATGAGCAGGACGCGGCCCTCGTCGTCGGTCACGCGTGCACCCGCACCGCCGCGACCACCGGCCTCGAAGAACTCCTGGCCGTGTGCGAACAGCGCCGGGTCGTTCTCGACGGTCTCGGTGTGGAACGGGAACGGGCCGTGGGCGTCGCGGAGGCGGTCGAGGCGCTGGTCGACCGCGCGCCGACTCCTGACGCTGATTGGTGCCGACACGGGGGAACTCCGAGTCAGGGCGCGGGACCGAAGCTCTCGACTTTCGCGGCGTCGGTGTCGAACCCCTCGTTCTCCAGGGCGTCCACGGCGGCCTCGCAGAACTCCGCGAAGCCGTAGACGAACGCGGCCTGGTCGCCGGCGTCCGCGAGCGACGCGACGGCGTCACCGACGTTCTCGCTCACGACGAGGACCTCTGCGCCGGCCTCGGAGAGCGCCGCGAGGCGCGCCTCGTGGACCGGCTGGTCGTCCTCGTAGACGACGGTGACCTTCGAGCCCGCTTCGAGGGCGCGCTCGCCGATGGCGACCGCGGGGCCGACGCCCGGGCCGCCAGCGAGCACGAGCACCGACGGCTCCCCCTGGTAGTAGTCGTCGCCGAACGGCCCCTCGATGCGGACCTCGTCGCCGGGCTCCCGGTTCGCCAGCCACGGGCCGAGCGTCCCCTCGGGGTCGACGCCGACAGTCACTTCGAACGTCTCCGCCACGGTCGGCGACGAGAGCGTGTAGTACCGGCCCTCGTCGCCGTCCTCGAACTCCCCGACGACGCGCACGAACTGCCCGGGTTCCGCCGCGAAGCCCTCGGGCGTCTCGAACGTCACGGCGACCGTCTCCGGTCCCACGTCCTCGACCGCGCGCACCGTCACCGGTGTCTCGTCCATACCCCGGCGAAGTGACCCAGCCTCCTAATCCGTTCGTTTCCACCTCGGAGGCCAGCAACACCCACCCCGTTATTCCCGCGTCGACAACTTCCAGCGTTCACGGTTCCCCGGCAGACGGCCCGTGGTCGTCCGGAGGCACCGCGTGGAGCCGGACGCGCGTCCAGTTTCGCCCCACCCCACAAGAGTATCGTCCGTTTCTCCGCCAACTACGCCTTCAGAAGCCTTTTTGCTGGCGGCACGGGTAGCCACCGATACATGCACGACGACCTGAACTGGGCCATCGGCGGCGAGGCCGGCGATGGAATCGCGTCCACCGGCAAGATCTTCGCGCAGGCGCTGTCGCGCGCAGGCCGGCACGTGTTCACCTCGAAAGACTTCGCGTCCCGAATCCGGGGTGGCTACACTGCCTACAAGGTCCGCACGTCGGTCGACCAGGTGCAGAGCGTGGTCGACCGTCTCGACATCCTCATCGCGCTCACGGAGCGCACCGTCGACGAGAACCTCGACGAGCTCCACGAGAACTCCGTCGTCATCTACGACGGCGACCGAACCGAGTTCTCTGACTTCGAGGCTCCCGGCGAGGTCACGGGGCTCGACGTCCCCCTGAAGGACCTCGCGGAGGACGCCGGCGGCGCCATCATGCGCAACATCGTCGCGCTCGGCGCCGTCTGCGCCGTCGCGGACTTCCCCATCGAGAACCTCGACGAGTCCCTCGAGAAGCGCTTCGGCGGGAAGGGCGAGAGCATCGTCGAGAACAACAAGCAGGCGGCTCGGCTCGGCGCCGAGTACGTCGAAGAGAACTACGACGACGAGGGTCCCCGGTACTCCCTAGAGACCACCGACGAGGACTACGTCCTGCTGAACGGCGACGAAGCCATCGGCATGGGCGCCATCGCCGCGGGCTGCCGGTTCTACGCCGGCTACCCGATCACGCCCGCGACGGACGTGATGGAGTACCTCACCGGCCGCATCGAGCAGTTCGGCGGGCACGTCGTCCAGGCAGAGGACGAACTCGCCGCCATCAACATGGCCCTCGGCGCTGCGCGCGCCGGCGCCCGGTCGATGACCGCGACCAGCGGTCCGGGCATCGACCTGATGGCCGAGACGTTCGGCCTCGTCGCCACCAGCGAGACGCCGCTGGTCGTCGCGAACGTCATGCGGTCGGGTCCCTCCACGGGGATGCCGACCAAGCAGGAGCAGGGCGACCTGAACATGATGCTGAAGGGCGGCCACGGCGAGATTCCGCGCTTCGTCGTCGCACCCACGTCGGTCGCGGAGTGCTTCCACAAGACCGTCGAGGCGTTCAACCTCGCCGAGAAGTACCAGCTCCCGGTCTACCTCACCGCGGACCTCTCGATGGCGGTCACCGAGCGCACGTACCCGCCCGAGGAGTTCGACATGGACGAGGTCGAAATCGACCGCGGGAAGCTCGTCGACGAGGACGACATCTCCACCTGGCAGAACGAGAAAGACCAGTTCAAGCCCCACGCCGTCACCGCCGACGGCATCAGCCCGCGCGCCGTGCCGGGCACCGAGGGCGGCGTCCACATGTCCACCGGCCTCGAGCACGACGAACTCGGGCGCCGCACCGAGGACACGGACGTCCGCGTCGAACAGGTCGACAAGCGCTACCAGAAGGTCGACACGGCCCGCGAGCGAGAGGACTTCGACTACCGAGAGTTCGGTGACAGCGACGCCGACAACCTCGTCATCTCGTGGGGGTCGAACGAGGGCACGCTCGTCGAAGCCCTCGGCTACCTCGACGAGGACGACCCAGACGTCCGCGTGGTGTCGGTGCCGTACATCTTCCCGCGGCCGGACCTCACCGAGGAGGTCGAGGCCGCCGACCAGGTCGTCGTCGTGGAAGCCAACGCCACCGGCCAGTTCGCCGACGTCATCGAGCACGACGTCCTCGAACGCGTCGACCGCATCAACAAGTACGACGGCGTCGACTTCAAGGCAGACGAACTCGCCGGCGAAATCACGGAGACCCTAGCATGAGCTCAGAGAACGTTCGCTTCACCGACTTCAAGTCCGACAAGCAGCCCACGTGGTGTCCGGGCTGCGGCGACTTCGGCACGATGAACGGCATGATGAAAGGCCTCGCCGAGACCGGGAACTCGCCGGACGACACGTTCGTCGTCGCCGGCATCGGCTGCTCCGGGAAGATCGGCACGTACATGCGGTCGTACGCGCTCCACGGCGTCCACGGCCGCGCGCTCCCCGTCGGCACCGGCGCCAAGCTCGCCAACCCCGACCTCGAAGTGATGGTCGCGGGCGGCGACGGCGACGGCTACTCCATCGGCGCGGGGCACTTCGTCCACGCCGTTCGCCGCAACGTCGACATCACGTACGTCGTGATGGACAACCGCATCTACGGCCTCACGAAGGGGCAGGCGTCCCCGACCAGCCGGCCGGACTTCGAGACGTCGACGTCCCCGGACGGGCCGAAGCAGCCGCCGGTGAACCCGCTCGCGCTCGCGATGGCGGCCGGCGGGAGCTTCATCGCGCAGAGCTTCTCCTCGGACGCCCTCCGCCACCAGGAGATCGTCCAGGAGGCCATCGAGCACGACGGCTTCAGCCTCGTCAACACGTTCAGTCCCTGCGTCACGTTCAACGACGTCGACACCTACGACTACTTCCGGGACAGCCTCGTCGACCTCAGCGAGGACGACGACTACGACCGCCACGACTACGACCAGGCGAAAGACGCCATCCTCGACGCCGACAAGGAGTACATGGGCGTCCTCTACCAGGACGAGGACTCCACGCCGTACCACGAGGCCCACGGCGTCACCGAGAACATGTCCGAGATTCCGGACGGCGCCCCCGACGGCGCCACCGACCTCGTCCGCGAGTTCTACTAGGTACCTCTTTACGTCGTCGGGTTTCCTCGGCCGCGCCTGACGGCGCGGCCTGCGGGAACCGCGTGACGGCTTCGCCGCCACGTTTTCGGTTGCCGGCGGAGGCGGCAACCCCCACCTCGCAAAAAGCTACGCCGGGAGAGCACAGCTCTCCCGAGCCCTGGCTCGCTGCGCTCGCCAGGACGCTAAAACTCCCTGCTCGTTCCGCCCCGTCGCTCGCAGTGAACGGCGCGCTCACTCCGTTCGCGCGCCGATGCCTCGCTGACCGGACCACGCTTCTCAGTGCTTCAGCGGAATTTCCGGACCTGCCAGTAGAGCCCCTGGAGTGCGTTCCGGAGCCCGCCGAGGGGGTCGAGTCCGGTGTCGGGGTCGTCGGCTGGCTCGAAGTGCTCGGCGAGGTCGTTCTCGGAGGCGCGTTCGAGGTGGCCGGTGTGGCGGCGCCGGCCGTCGCCGTCTGTCACTCGGAGGAGCGCGACGGGGTCACCGGTGCCGACGACACGGTAGACACCCGGTGGGTAGGCGTCGGTCGTCGCCCGGTAGTGTGCGCGGATGTCGGCCATACCGGTACGAGGGCCGCCAGTGAGAAAGCAGTGGGGTCGGCGGAGAGGAAACCTACAAGCGGTCCGAGCGTAAAGCACGCTTTACGATTGTGTCCATGAGCGACCACGAGCCGACCGGGACGGGGCGGCTGGCGAAGGTCCGACGGTACCGGCGGCTGATGTACGCGTGCATCGGCGTCGGCGTCGGCGGGTTCCTCGTCGCCACGGAGTTCGACTACCCGCTAGTCGGACTCGTGGTGTACTGGGCGGGCATCCTCGCGTTCCTCGGAGTCTGGAAGGGGACGTCCGTCACGCTGTACGACGAGCGCGACCTCGACCTGGAGCGCCGGGCGAGCCTGCTCACGCTCCAGATTGCGGGCGCCGTCGGGCTACTGGCGATGACGACGCTCGTCGTCACCGACCAGCTGCCGTCGGTGGACGTCCCCGAGCGGGTCGTCGGTGGCTTCCTCGCCATCTCGGGGCTGTTCGTCCTCTACGGAATCGTCTACACCGTCGTTCGCTACCGACGATGAGAAACCACGTGCGCGAACGTCGCGACGAGGCGGAGTTGAGTCAGGCGGACCTCGCGGCCGCCGTCGGGGTCACCCGACAGACCATCAACGCCATCGAGCGCGACCGCTACGACCCCAGCATCGAACTCGCGTTCAAGCTCGCGGACTTCTTCGACTGCCGGATAGAGGACATCTTCGACCCCGAACTCGACGGGTAGCGAGTCGAGCACGCTGCGCGGCGCTCCGTTCGAACCACCGACAGCTTTAGGTGAGAGTGTAAAGCATGTTTTACTGTAAAGCTCGCTTTACACGCGAGCGGAGTCGAACCATGTCCCCCCAACGCCCCCGACACCACGACACCACACCGACAGCAGACGACCGCTCCGGCGCCGACGCGCCGAGGACCGACTGTCCGGCCACCAACCCCGTCGACGCCCGCCTGAACGAACTGCTGGGGCGCGTCTCGCGGTTGCACGCCCTGTTCGTCGGCGCGCTCACCGTCGTCCTCGCCGAAGAGATTGCGGCCGTGCTCCCGCTCGGCGACGCCGCCACCGCGCTAGCCCTGTTCCCGGTCTCGCTGGCGCTGCTGTACGTCCTGCTGACCGTCGCCGCCCGCTTCGCGGGGCGATGACCGGCCCCGCCATCCGCGCAGACGGCCTGACGAAGCGCTACGGCGGCGGAGCCGCGGTCGACGACCTCGACCTCGACGTGCCCGCAGGTAGCGTCTACGGCTTCCTCGGGCCGAACGGCGCCGGGAAGACGACGACGATGCGACTGCTCACCGCCCTCACCGACCCCACCGCGGGCGGCGCCGAAGTAGCCGGCGTCCCGGTCACCGACAGGTCAGCGCTCGCCCCGCGAATCGGCTACCTGCCCGCCGACCCACCGGTCTTCGACGAGCTCACGGGCTGGGAGCAACTCCAGCACGTCGCGCGGCTCCACGGCCTCGGCGACGACGAGGCGGACGCCCGCATCGAGTCGCTGCTGGCGCGATTCGACCTGCTCGCGGACGCCGACCGCCGCATCGAGTCGTACTCCACGGGCATGACGAAGAAGGTCGGCGTGGTCGCCGCGATGCTCCACGACCCGGACGTCCTCTTCCTCGACGAACCCACGTCGGGGCTGGACCCGCGGGCCGCCCGCACCGTCCGAGACACCGTCGCCGACCTCGCGGCAGGCGATGCGACGGTCTTCCTCTCCACGCACGTCCTCCCGGTCGTCGACGAACTCGCGGACACCATCGGCGTCATCGACGACGGCGTCCTCGTCGCCGAAGGCGACCCGGAGCGACTCAAATCGACCGCCCGCGAGGGCAGCGCGGCCGACCTCGAGACCGTCTTCATGGAGGTGACGGCGGATGTCGACGCGCCGCTCCCGGACGCGTGAGGGCGTCCCCGACGCCGGGGCCGCGGTCGAGCTAGCGCGCGTCGACATCGTTCGGAGCTACCGCTGGCTGCGCGGCCAGGACTTCTGGCTGCTGTACGGCGCGGTCTCGGCCGTCGGCTTCGCGTTCGTCACGGTGTTCGCGTACTCGCTCGGCCACGACACCGGCGTCGCGCTGGCGGCCGGCGAGACGCCGTGGTTCGCGTCCGGCGGCGCGGCGACCGTCTGGAGCGTCGTCTGGCTGTTCACGGCCGCGGTGGTCGCCGTCGACGCCGTCGGCTCGAACGGCGACCTCGACAACGACGGCCACTACCTCACGCTCCGCCCGACCGCCGACGTCGCCGCCGGGAAGGTCGCGAGCGCCGCCGTCAAGTTCGCCGGATTCGTCGTCCTCCCGGCGCTGGGGCTGGCGCTCGGGCTGAGCGTGGGGCTGGGGACACCAGCCCCCGTCCTCGGCGCGTTCGCTGCGGCGACGGTCACCGTGGCGTCCGCGACGGCCGTCGGCTACCCCGTCGGCTTCCTGCTGAAGGGCGTCGTCCGGCGGTCGAGCGTGCTCACGCGACTCAAGCCCGTCCTCGGAGTCGGTGTCGGCGTCGCGTACGTCGCCGTGATGCTCACCGGGGAGTTCACGACCGTCGTGGAAGCCCTCCGGCCGGCGCTCCGCGCGCCTCCGCTCGGCTGGCTCGGCGAGCTCTCGCTGGCCACGACGCCCGGCGTAACTCCCGACGCCGTCGGCGTCGCCGGGGCGCTCGTCCCCGGTGTCGCCCTCACGGGCGTCGGCGTCCTCCTCGCCGCACCGACCGCCCGGTACGCCTGGCGCGCCGACCGGACGGTGTCGACCGGAGACGACGCCGGACCGACGACCGCGCCGGACCACTCGGTCGACCGGCTGCTCGGCGCGGTGACGCGGGCACCGGCGACCCGCGGCGTCGCGAGCACTGCACTGCTGCGGGTCTACCGGTCGCCGCTCCAGCTCGTCTTCGTCGCCTTCCCGCTGCTCGCCGCGATTCCGGTCGGCGAGCGGGTACTCGCCAGCGGCACTGTCCCCTGGTACGCGCCCTGGCTCGCGGTCTGGTACGGCGCCTGGGCGGCCGGCGCGGCGCTCCCGCTGAATCCGCTCGGGAATCACGGGAGTGCGCTCACGTCGCTGCTGACCGCGCCCGCCGACGGCCGCCACGCGGTCCACGGCTACGTCGCCGCGACGGCGGTCGTCGCCGTCCCGGTCACGCTAACCGTCGCCGTCCTGCTCGCGTGGCTGTCGGGCGCCACCACCCTCGCGACCGCTAGCGTCGGCGTCGCGGCCGCCGGGGCCGTCCTCGCGGCGTCCGTCCTCGCGGTCGGCGTCGGCAGCCTCTTCCCGCGGTTCGAGGCCGTCGACTTCGCGGGCTCCCGGCGCGCCGTCCCGCCGAGCAAGGTAGCGTACGGCGCGTTCTCGACCGTTCTCACGGCGACCGTGGTGAGTGTCGCCGCCGTCCAAAACGCACTCGCCAGCGAGGTGGTCGCCGTACTCGTCTCCCGCACGCTCCCGTTCGGCTGGGTCGTGGACGCGAGCAGTGTCGAGTCGGCGGCCTGGGTCGTGCTGGTCGCGGTGGCGCTCGCGCTCCCGCTCGCCTACCAGATGGCGGTCGTCCGGCTCCGAGACTACCGGCTGTCCTGACCTGTCGGGCGTTCGTCGTCTCCCACCCATTCCGCCCTCTCGCGGGCGTCAGGAACGTTCCCGCGTGTTTTTTGGTTCCCGCGTGGTTCCGGTTCGACAACCAGACTCGCGCGGGTCGCCGCCGCCCCAGTGTACGGGTCGGCGGCAGGCTGTCGCGGCCGGTCACAGCGCCGTGTCCGGCCCGCGTCGACTGCGAGACCGAATCTATCCATGTCCGACCACCACGACGTCGTCGTCGCCGGCGCCGGCCCGGCAGGAGCACAGTGTGCGCGGGACCTCGCACAGCGAGGCTACGACGTTGTCGTCCTCGAAGCCGAACCAGAGGACGAGTTCCCCCGCCAGTCCAACAAGTCCACCGCAGGCACGTTCGCGTCCATGATGGGGGCGTTCGGCGTCCCCGACGACGTCGTCATGCAGTACACCGACGACGTCGTCCTCGAATCCCCGAACCGCCACTTCGTCCAGCAGCAGCCCGGTGCGGTCCTGGAGTTCGCGGACTTCAAACAGTGGCTCGTCGCCGAGGGCCGCGAGCACGGCGCCGAGTACCGCTTCCAGGCGCGGGCGAACAACCCAATCACGGAGAACGGGGAGATTGTCGGCGTGAAGTACGCCGGCGACGAGGAGGTGTACGCGGACATAATCGTCGACGCGACGGGGCCGGCGGCGCCGCTCGCGAAGAAACTCGGCGTCACGAACCTCAAGCGCCGCAACCAGGCGATCGGCATCGAGTGGGAGATGGAGGGCGTCGACGTCGACCACGAGGGCTACGCCGACCTCCGGGACTCGATGATGCTGCGGCTCGACCACGACCTCGCGCCCGGCGGCTACTCGTGGGTCTTCCACACCGGCGGCGACACGGCGAAAGTCGGCGTCTGTTACATCCAGAACGAGAGCTTCCAGCAGTACGGCGACCCCGAGAAGGGCATCGACGACTACCTCGAGTACTGGCTGGAGACCGACCCGCGGTTCGCGAACGCGGAGAAAATCGACGGGAAGCAGCACCGCGGCTCCGCGCACATCCAGATGCCGTCGAACCTCTCGACGGACAACTTCATGGCCATCGGCGACACCGTGCCGACCGTCGACCCACTGTGGGGGGAGGGCATCCACAAGTGCATGGAGTCCGCGCGGGTGGCCGCCATCACCGCCGACCGTTGTTTCATGGAGACCGATCCCGACACGTCCGCCGAGGCGCTGTCCATCTACGACGACCTCTGGCACAAGCGCGTCGCGCCGAACATGCGCACCCGGCTGACGATGACCCAGCTCCTCTATCTCGCGTCGAACGAGCGCTACGACCGTCTGATGGCGGACCTCCAGTCGGCCGACATCGAGACGCTGTCGGGCGCCAACGAGGGCGGCTGGCGGTCGGTGCTCCAGTTCATCCACGCCAGCGACCTCCCGCTGCTCGCGCAGTTCGCCCGGGAGCGCCTCGCCGAGTGACCGCCGGCCGCTCGTCGTCGACGACCCCGGGACTTCGCCGGAGTCCCAACCCCTAACAGGACGCCGGTCGTTGATTCGCCTGTGTCACAGGACTCCCAGCAGCGCGCACCGGTCTCGAACGACGTGCCGATTCTCGGCCTCGGCACCTGGCAGAACGACGACCCACAGGACTGCACGGACAGCGTGCAGGCCGCCCTGGAGATGGGGTACCGGCACGTCGACACCGCGCAGGCGTACCGCAACGAGGACGCCGTCGGCGACGGCCTCGCCGCCGCCGACGTCGACCGCGAGGACGTCTTCCTCGCGACGAAGGTGTGGACGAACGAACTCGGCCACGACGACGTGCTCTCCTCGACCGAGGAGAGCCTCGAGAAGCTCGGCACGGACTACGTCGACCTCCTCTACGTCCACTGGCCGGCCGAGGAGTACGACGCCGAGGACACCCTCTCCGCGTTCGCCGAGCTGAAAGAGCGCGGCGACATCGAGCGCATCGGCGTGAGCAACTTCGAGCCCCGTCACCTCGACGAGGCCAAAGAGGTGCTCGGCGAACTGCCGTTCGCGAACCAGGTCGAGCTCCACCCGCTGCTCCCCCAGGAGGAGCTCCGCGAGTACGCCGAGAACAACGACATCGAGCTCGTGGCGTACTCGCCGCTGGCCCGCGGCGAGGTCTTCGACGTGCCCGAGATTCAGGACGTCGCCGAGAAGCACGGCGTCAGCGAGGCGCAGGTGAGTCTGTCGTGGGTTCGCGAGAAGGGCGTCACCGCAATCCCGAAGGCGACCGGCGAGGACCACATCGCGGACAACTGGGCGAGCCTCGACGTCGACCTCGACGACGAGGACGTCGCGAAAATCGACTCCATCGACCGCCGCGAGCGCCAAGTCGACCCGGACTTCGGTCCCTGGAACTGAGCGGGGCGTAGCGCCGGCCAACCACACGCAGTATTTCTCGACGAGCGCCCGAATCGAACCGACACCGCAGCCCCGCGAGCCACTAGTTTGCGCTGCAAAGTAAGTTTGTGGTGCAAACTTATTTGTCAGTCGATGCCGGTGGCGTAGGTATGAGCATCGAGACACGCGGCGGCCCGCCCGTGAGTCGGCTCCTCGAACAGACCACGGCGTTCGCCGTGCGAACCCTCCAGACGCTCCGCCGGAACGGCGCTGTCGCCTTCTGGGCGGTGGCGTTCCCCGCGATGTTCTACCTGCTGTCCGTGTACCTCTTCATCGACACCAGTGGGATGCCGGCCGAGGTCGTGAGCGCCGTCAAAGCCACGAACGCCGTCTCGTACGGCACCTTCGCGGCCCTCACCGTGTTCCTGAACACGTTCTCCCAGTCGCTCGTCGCGGACGTCGAAGACGGCCGATACCTTCAGTTCCGAGCACTACCCGTGTCACCGGCAGCGGACTTCCTCGGGCGGTTCGCGGCGGCTTACCTGTTCGCCGTCGCCGCCGTCCTCGCTGTGCTGGGCGTCGGTGTCGCCACGGGAGCGGAGTTCGCGCTCCGGTCGGCCGCCTCGATTCCCGTAGCCCTGCTCGGTCTGCTGGCGCTCGGCCTGTTCGCCGCCAGCATCGCGGTCGTCCTCGTCGCCGTCGTCCCGGACGCGAAGTTCGCGAGCATCGTCGCCGTCAGCGTCGTCATGCTCGCCTTCTTCCTCACCGGCTACAACGGCATCCAGCCCGGGATGCTCGCCGGCGCTGCCGACTTCGTGAACGTCGTCCCGAACGCGCTCGCCACCCGGCTGGCCGTCCACCACCTCGTCGCCGCCGGCGGGTGGGCGCAAGCCGGACTGGCACCGCCCGGCGCGCCGACGAGCGCGGGCCACGTCGCGCTGCTCGCCGGCTACGCGGTGGCCGGGCTCGCGCTCGCCGTCGCCGCCACCCGCCGCTCGCTCTACGGGGGTGAGGTCCGGTGAGCGTCGACCGGCCCGCCGTCGAGGCCCGGAACGTCCACAAAGCCTACGGCGAGGACGGCGTCCTCGACGGCGTCGACCTCACCGTCGCCGAGAACGAAGTGCTGCTGTTGATGGGGCCCAACGGCACCGGGAAGACGGTGTTGCTGTCGTGTCTCGCCGGTGCCACCGAGCCCTCGGATGGCTCGGTGTCGGTGTTCGGGACGCCCGTCAGCGAAGACGGCGGCCGCAGCCTCTCGCTGCTGCTGCAGGGCGGCGCGAGCGTCGACACGCTCTCGGGCCGCGAGACGGCCGCGTTCTACTCCCGGCTCCACCCCGACTTCACGGACCGCTGGCGGACGTACGTCGACGACCTCGGTATCGACGGCGACCTCGACAAACGCATCAAGTACTACTCGGAGGGCATGAAACGCAAGCTCGAACTCTCGCTGGCGCTGTCCGTCGACGCGCCGCTGTACCTCCTCGACGAACCGACTGCGGGCGTCGACCTCTCGATGGTGCAGTCGTTCCACCGCGTCATCCGCGACCGCGTCGCGGACGGCGGGACCGTCGTCGCCACGAGCCACCGGCCCGTCGACGCCGACCTCGCCGACCGCGTCGCGTTCGTGAACGGCGGCGGCGTGCTCGCCGTCGACACCCCCGAGGCGCTGCTGGACGGCGTCCCGACCGTCGTGCGAGTGGTCGGCCGGGCTGCCGCCGGCGACGCCCTCTCCCCGCATGTCGTCGGCGAGCCATTCTACCACGGCGACGAACGCCGCGGCTTCCTCCGCGAGAACGCGACTGTGGCGGACGTCCGCGAGCACGCCGGCGACGCCACCGTCGAGACCGTGGAACCGAGCTACACCGACGCGTTCAACTACTACGTCCACGCAGCCGCCGACGATGAGTGAGGACGTCGACCCCCAGGCGCTCCAGCAGGACCTCGACCGCATCAAGGACGCGATGGGCATCGCGGAGCGCTACGAGAGCGCGCCCGAACAGTGGCTGCTGTTCAGCGTCCTCGTGGCTGCCGGGAGCGCCGTCTCTCAGGTCCTCCTCTTCGAGCGGGCAGCCGACTTCTGGTACCCCGTCGTCTGGTTCGGGCTGTTCGGTGCCGGCTCCGTCGTGCTCTCCCGGCGCTACGACTACGCCTTCGGCCCGGGCCACAGCGACCCGAACGTCGGCTTCCAAATTCTCGTCGTCTACCTCGGGTCATTCGCCGCGCTGTTCGCCGTCGACCCGTTCCTCCCGGAGCTCGGCTACCTGGCGGAGAACGCGCTCACACTCGGACTCATCGCCGTGATGCTCGGGCTCGGGTACCTCGTCGCCGGCGAGACGCTGAAGGCCTACCGCATCCGCGCACGGGACCGCTACGTGCTACACGGAGGTGGCGTCCTTCTGGTCGTCCTCGGCGTCGCCATCCCGAACGTCGACGTCCTGCACACGTGGGGCTACGCCGCCTTCGGCGCATCGTACGTGGTTTACGCCGCAGCCTCCTACCTCGTGTTGACCCGAACGTAGGATGCACCTCGACAAGCTCGTCCACCAGCCGACCCGGCTCGAACTGTTCGCGTACCTCTACCGGCACGGCGAGTCCAGTTTCGGCGACCTCACGGACGAACTGGACCTCACCGAGGGGAACCTCTCCAGTCACCTCCAGCGCATGGAGGACGCCGGCGCCGTCGAGGTCCGCAAGGAGTTCGTGGACAAGCGACCGCACACGACGGCGGTGCTCACCGAGGACGGCGAAGCGATGTTCGAGGACCACGTCCAGACGCTCCAGGGACTCATCGACGGCCTGGAGTAACAGGAAAGACGCCGAATCCGTTTGCGGGCTGTCCGGGCCGTCTACGGTTCGAGGCGGTCGGGGTCCCGCGGGAAGAGGATGGCTTCCTTGATGTTGTCGAGGCCGGCGAGCTGCTGGACGAGGCGGTCGATTCCCAGCCCGTAGCCGCCGTGGGGCGGAACGCCGTAGCGGAACGCGTCGAGGTAGAACTCGAAGTTCTCGGGCTCGACGCCCTGCTCGCGCATCTTCGCCGTCAGGCGCTCGATGTCGTGTTCACGCTGCCCGCCGGAGGACAGCTCCTGGCCGAGGTACAGGAGGTCGAACTTCCGGGAGGCGATGTCGTCGCCCTCGACGTCCTGGCGGTAGTAGAACTTCTCGTTCGGGTAGCCGACGACGAACACGGCGGGGTGGCCCTGCTCCTCGAAGTACTCGCCGAGCAGGCGCTCGCCCTTCGTGTCGAGGTCGTCGTCGTCCTCCGGGACGTGGTCGTACTCGTCGGCGAGAATCTCGCGGGCTTCCTCGAACGTGATGCGCGGGAAGTCCTCCTCGGGGACGTCGAGGTCCGCACCGAGTTCGTCGAGCTCGCGCCCGGCGTTCTCGACGACGTGCCGGATGGTGTGTCGCAGGGACTCCTCCTGGACGTCCATCACGTCGTGGTGGTCCTCGACGTACCCGAGCTCCACGTCGAACATCGCGATTTCGGAGACGTGCCGGGACGTCCCGAAGTCCTCGGCGCGGAACGCGTGCCCGACCTCGAACAGCCGGTCGAAGCCGGAGGCGACGAGAATCTGCTTGTAGAGCTGGGGGCTCTGGGAGAGGTACGCCTCCTTGTCGTAGTAGACGACCGGGAAGAGGTCGGCGCCGCCCTCCGCGCCCGCCGTGGAGAGTTCGGGCGTGTCGACCTCCTCGAAGCGGTTGTCGTAGAACCAGTCGGTCATCGCCTGCATCGCCTTCGAGCGCAGCGAGAAGACGGCCTTCGTCTTCGGCTTGCGCACGTCGAGGTGGCGCTCGTTCAGCCGGGTCGAGAGGTCCGCGTCGACGTCCTTCGAGATTTCGATGGACGGCACGTCGGTCGCCTCGCTGACGACGGTGAGCTCGGTCGGCGCGAGTTCGACGCCGCCGGGCGCCTGGTCGCTGGCCTCCAGCGTGCCGGTGACCTGAATCACGTCCTCGCTGTCGAGGTCCTCGGCCGTCTCGAACAGCTCGGGGGTGTCGTCTTCCTTCGCGACGACCTGCAGGCGGCCGGTGCCGTCCCGCACGATGACGAACAGGATGCCGCCGAGGTCGCGCAGTTCGTGGACGTGGCCGGCGATAGTCGTCTCCTCGCCGTCGTCTTCGGGCGTTACGTCTTCGATGTAGGTTCGTTCGAGCATTGGTGGAGTGTCGTCTGGGTGTTCGTCGGCGCGTCGCGACGGCGAGTCCGGTCGGTCGGAGAATGTCTGGTGGCCTGCTCACGCAGGCGCATTACCGACGGCGACACCCCGACCGCGACCACAGCGACACCGCGGCGGGCGTCGCGCGCTTCGACCGGATAGTGTCGCCGTCATCGTCGCTACTGCCGAGTCGTGCGTCCACGTACGTATGATTTGCGAACCTGCGCAGGCAGGAGAAGCCGACACACAGCTAGCATCCGCGCGGCTTCGCCGCGCGGTTCACTGCGAGCGACCGAAGGAGCGAGCAGGGAGTTTTTAGCGTAGCTTTTTGCGAGGAGCGGTGCGAGAGCGAAGCGAGCGCACCCGACGAGTAAAAAGGTCCGACTTACATGTACCCGAGGTCGCGCAGGCGCTCCATCAGGTCTTCCTTGTCCTGGGCGCGGCCGGCGCGCTCGGTCGTGTTCTCGAGGTCCTGAAGCCAGGCGGGCTCCTCGGCGGCCTTGTCCGTGGAGACCTCGCTGCCCAGCGAGCGGAAGCCCTTGAAGTACTTCGGGGAGACGGGGATGTCGGCGTGGGTGAGGCCGTTCGGGAGGTCGTCGAAGTCCTGGGGGACGTAGCCGTCGTCCGGGAACTCCTCGACCGTCTCGGGGACGACGTAGTACCAGAAGGCGTCCCAGACGGCGGCCTCGTCGAACTGGAGAATCGGCTGGATGCGGTCGTGCGGCGGGTAGACGTCGGGGTCGTGGCGCGGACTGAAGAACGTCTCGTCGGCGCGGGCGTCCTGTTCGTCCCAGCGGATGCCCGACAGGATGCCGTCGACGTCGTGCTCTTCGAGCGCGTTGTTGAGCGCGACGGTCTTCAGGAGGTGGTTGCCGACGTAGGTGTCCAGCAGGAACGGGAAGGAGTCCTCCTCGTACTCGAGGAGGTCCCGGACGTGGTGCTGGTTCTGTTCGTCGAGTTCGCTGATGGGGATGTCGTCGCCGGGTTCGAGGTCGTTGGCGTCGACGTAGTCGCCGACGTCCTCGTTGCGTGCGTAGACGACGTCGAGGTCCCACTCGTCGGCCCAGCGGTCGACGAAGTCGTGGAGTTCGTCGAAGTGCTGGAAGTGGTCGATGAAGATGGTCGGTGGCACTTCGAGGTCGAACTTCTCGGCGACCTCCTTGACGAAGTACAGCGTGAGTGTGGAGTCCTTCCCGCCGGTCCACATGATGGCGGGGTTGTCGTACTCTTCGAGGCCTTTCCGAGTGACCTGGATGGCCTTCTCGATCTTGTCTTCGAGCGTCGGGTAGTCGGCGGGGGATTCGCCGTCACCGTCGGTGTAGTCGACGTCGAGGTAGTCTGGGAAGTCCTCGCCCATGGCTCCGGGGTCACTCCGCGTGCCTATATGTTTGTGGATATTCCGCCGGATTCGGCACCCTCTAACGCTCTCCGTGCCAGACGAGCGTGAACTGGTGACGTACTACGGTCCGGGAGTAGGCGCTGCCTTCTGGAGGGCGGTCTCGGCGATGTTGCCGCCGTAGTCCGCGCTCCGGGACAGCGAGTCCACGACGAGACCGAGGTGCTGGGCGTGGTGGGCGTCGAGGCCGTGGAGGAGGTCGTCGAGTTCGCGGGTCTGGTCGTCGATGTCCCGCACGTGGGCGCGCGCCTGATTCGCGAGTCGAGTGGCTTCGGCGGGGTCGTCCGCGAACAGCGCGTCCATCGCGGTCTCGATGATTTCGCCGGCGTCCTCCTGGAGCGCGCGGAGCGCGTCGGCGACGTCGTCGGGGACGTCTTCCTCGAGGTTCTCGACGGTGCCGGCGATTTTGGCGGCGTGGTCGGCGACCCGTTCGAGCTGGCGGGCGCTGGAGTGGTAGTCGAAGGCGACCTCCCGGGAGACGCCGATCTCTTGGGCGACCGTCGGTGACCGGAGCGCGCCCCGGAAGATGCGGGAGACCACGTACCAGAGCCGGTCGACGTCGTCGTCGCGGCTCGTCACGTCGCTGGCGGCGTCGAAGTCGCGGGCGGCGAGCGCGTCGACGGCGTCTCCGAGCATCGAGACGGAGATGAGGTGCATGCGCCGGACGGCGTTGTGAATAGAGAGCTCCGAGGAGTCCAGGAGGTCCTGGATGACGACGCGCTCGTTGGTCTCTTCGAGGACTTCGAGGCCGACGAGCCCCTGGGTGGCGTCCCGGATGACGCGGCGCTGGTCGGGGTCGATCTGGTCGGCTTCGAGCGCGAGCACGTCGAAGCCGCTGACGTACATCGTCATGACCGCGCGCATGAGTTCGTCGCCGGTCGAGTCCGTGATGTCGAGGGTGCCCTCGTCGGTGTCGGTGCCGTCGACGGGCGTCAACAGCAGCGAGCCGCTGTCGGGGTGGAAGCCCACTTCGTCGCCGGCCTCGACGTCGTGGTCGCGCGCCCAGTCTTTCGGGATGGAGACCGTGAACGTGGAGCCGCCCGTCACCTGGACCTTGCGTCGTTCCATGCCCGGGCATTTGGACCCACCCCATATAAATTCGCATCATCATATATATTCGCTGCCTGTAACTATCGACATCCCATAGAACGGCACAGTAGTACCCCTAACACCATTTGTATCCTCCTCACGGGAGCATAGATGCGTAATCCTCGCCGTGTGAACACGTACATAGATACGGCTATATAGTCATCATAGTAGGGTACTTATCCGTACGTTCCTGAGTGTCGGTCGATGGATGGAAACGACCGGGAGCGCGTGCGCACGCGCCGCCAGGTCCTCGCCGGCGCCGGGGCCCTCGGTGCGGCGGCGCTCGCAGGCTGCTCTCGGAACACGTATCCAGACAACGACGCATCGACCGGCCTCTCGGGAACCGTCGACATCGCGGGTAGCTCGACCGTCTTCCCCATCGCGACCGCGTTCGCCGAGATATTCGGGAAGAATCACAAGGACGTGGGGTTCAACCTCCAGTCGACCGGGAGCGGCGGCGGGTTCGCGAACCACTTCTGTCCCGGGCGGACGGACTTCAACAACGCCTCGCGACCCATCCGAGATCCGGAACAGAACCAGTGTGGCGCCAACGGCGTCGAGCCCGTCGAGCTCGTCGTCGCGACCGACGCGCTCACCGTCATCGTCAACGACGAGGCGGACTGGATCGACCACGTGACCGTCGAGGAGCTCGCGACTATCTGGTCGGACGAAGAGCGCCCCGAGACGTGGAACGAAGTCAACGACGACTGGCCCGAGGAAGACATCGAGCTGTTCGGGCCGTCGGACGCCTCCGGGACCTACGACTACTTCATCGAGGCCATCCTCCACAGCGGCGACGAGAAGCTGAGCCACCGCCAGGACTACTCCGGCACCGAACAGGACCGCACCATCCTGCAGGGCGTCGAGGGCTCAGAGTTCGCGATGGGGTATCTCGGGTACGCGTACTACTCCGAGAACACGGATGTGGTCCGTGGGGTTCCCGTCGATGACGGCGACGGCGAGCCCGTCGAGCCGTCCCTGGCGAACGCCCGGAGCGGCGAGTACTCGCCGCTCACCCGGCCGCTGTTCACGTACCCGAAGCTGTCCGCGCTCGCCGAGGAGCACGTCGCTGAGTTCGCGCGGTTCTGGATCGAGAACTCGACCAACGAGGACGTCATCGCCGACGAGATCGGCTACGTTCCGCTCGACGAGGAGACAAAAGAGGAACAGATGGAGACACTCGAAGCAGCGATTACGGAGGCACAGCAATGAGCGCCGACGACCTCGAGGAGGCGCTCACCCGGCGCACGCAGAACGCGCCCCCGGAACTACTCTCTCGGTCGTTCTTCTTCGCGTGTGCGGCGCTCTCCATCGCGACGACCATCGGCCTGGTCGTCCTGCTCACGGGAGAGGCCGCGAAGTTCTTCAGCTTCTCCGCGCCACTCGTCGGCGTCACCGGCGAGACGGCGACCGTCGTCGAGTTCCTCACGGGCACGACCTGGGAGGTCACGAGCGGGAAGTTCGGCGTGCTCGCGCTCGTCACGTCGACGCTGATGGTGATGATCGGGTCGTCGATCATCGCGCTGCCGCTGGGCGTGGGCACCGCCATCTACCTCAGCGAGTACGCGAGTCCGCGGCTGCGCTCGCTGCTCAAGCCCGGCCTCGAGATTCTGGCCGGCATCCCGACGGTCGTCTACGGCTTCTTCGCCATCATCTACATCACGCCGGCGCTCCAGTCGTTCATCCCGGACCTCGGGACGTTCAACATGCTGTCTGCGTCCATCGTCGTGGGTATCATGATCATCCCGATGGTCGCGTCCATCAGCGAGGACGCGATGTCCGCCGTGCCCGAGGAGCTCCGGCAGGCCGGCTACGGAATGGGCGCGACGAAGTTCGAGGTGTCGACGGGAATCGTCGTCCCGGCGTCGCTGTCGGGCATCTTCTCGTCGTTCATCCTCGCGCTGTCGCGGGCCATCGGCGAGACGATGGCCGTCACCATCGCCGCCGGCTCTCAGGCGAAGTTCCTGAACCCGTTCAACCCGGGTTCCTACACGGAAGCCGCCCAGCCGATGACCGCCGCGATGGTCGAGCTCGTCGGTGGCGACATCACCGGAGGCGGTATCGCCTACCGGAGCGTGTTCGCCATCGGGTTCACGCTGTTCGTCATCACACTCGTCATGAACATCATCAGCGACCTCGTCGCACAACACTACCGGGAGGAGTACTGAGATGGCCACACAGAACGACTCCTCGACGGCCGCCGGCGGCTTCGGTCGCGTGAGCCGCACCGCCGGGCTCCTGTTCCGGTACCTGCTGCTCGCCGCCACCCTCTTCGGGCTGGTGGTGATGACGGTTCTGCTCCTCTACGTCGCCAACGACGCTTTCCAGCCGCTGACCGCCGACACCGGCTGGCATCTGACGTACCTGGCGACGCTGTTGGCACCTGCGTTCGCGGTCGGCGCACACCTCTACCGAACGAACGCCGAGGCCCTCCAGACGGGCGCGCTCGCGGTCGGCCTCGTCGTCGTCTCACTGCTGTTCAGCGGCGGCGCCGCGTTGCTGCTCGTGGACGTCGTTGTCCCGCTGGAACTGTTCGCGGTGGCCGTCGCCGTCCTCGCGCCGATGGCCGTCGTCGTCGCCGTCGTCAGTCGCGACCGCGCCCTGTCGTTCACCGCGCAGTTCGCGACCACCGTGGCGGCCTTCTACATCTCGCTGTTCGGGCTGCCCGGTCCACTAGAGAGTCTACTCGGCCTGCCGTCAGTCGTACCGAGCCTCGTCGACGCCGTGCTGTACGCGCCGTACGCTCCCGATCCGTGGCTCGCCGTGACGCTGGTCGTCGGCGGTTCGGTAGCGCTAGCGGGCAGCCGGTTCGTGGCCGCTGACCGCGGCCGCCGGACGCAGGCGACCGTGGCGGGCGCCGTGCTCGTCGGCATCGCTCTCGGGGCGTTCGTCGGCCCACTGCTCGGCGTCGACCCGATGCCGGCGACCGTCGTCGCCGCCGTCGGCATCGCACCGCCAGCAGTCTACGCCACGGGGGTCGCTGCGAACCGCGAACACGAACGAATCGGCCTCCTGTTGCCCGCAGTCGTCATCGCGGGCACTGGTCTCGGTGCGCTCGCCACCGACGCGCTGGGCTTCGCCGGCCCGGACTCCTGGGTGACGTGGGCGTTCCTCACCAGCCCGCACAGCCGGTTCGCGGAGCAGGCGGGCTTCTACCCGGCCATCGCCGGCTCGATACTACTCATGCTCGCCGTCGCCGTGCTCGCGTTCCCGGTCGGCGTCGGCGCCGCCGTCTACCTCGAGGAGTACGCGCCCGAGAACCGGTTCAAGCGCGTCGTCGACGTCAACATCTCGAATCTCGCCGGCGTGCCGTCGGTCGTCTACGGGCTGCTCGGGCTGGGCATCTTCGTCACCTACCTCGGGCGCTCGGCCGGCACCATCCTCGTCGGCGGTGCCACCCTCGGACTGCTCATCCTCCCTATCGTCATCATCTCGGCGCGGGAAGCCATCCGCTCGGTCCCGAACGACGTTCGGAACGCGTCCTACGGCATGGGTGCGACCCGCTGGCAGACCGTCAAGAACGTCGTACTGCCGCGGTCGTTCTCGGGCATCCTCACCGGGACTATCCTCGCGCTCGGCCGCGCCATCGGGGAGACCGCGCCGCTCATCATGATCGGCGCACCGAACGTGAAGTTCGCGGCGCCGACCGCCCTCGGCGAGGCCGCCAGCGCGATGCCCCTCCAGGTGTACGCGTGGTCCAGCCTCTACGCGGGCGAGGAGTTCTACCAGAAGGTCGTGCCGGCCGGCGTCGTGGTGCTGGTCGTCATCCTGCTCGCGATGAACTCCGTCGCCATCGTCCTCAGAAACAAGTACCAGACCGGAGAGTGAGTACACAATGACAGAGAACACGACAGAGACGACAGCCGAACCGGACGGCAACACGACCGCCGACCCGACGAACGACGAGATGGCCATCGAGACGGACGTCGCGAGCGCGACCGACGGCCAGAACTCGACCGCAACACCGGACCCCATCATCCGGTCGCGTGACCTCGACGTCTTCTACGGCGAGGAACAGGCCCTCGACAGCATCGACATCGACATCCCCGAGAAACGGGTGACGGCCATCATCGGGCCGTCGGGCTGCGGGAAGTCGACGTTCCTCCGGTGTATCAACCGCATGAACGACCGCATCGACGCCTGCCGCGTCGAGGGCGAACTGACGCTCCGCGGGAAGAACGTCTACGACCCCGACGTCGACCCCGTGGCGCTCCGGCGGCGGGTCGGCATGGTGTTCCAGGAGCCGAACCCGTTCCCGAAGAGCATCTACGACAACGTCGCCTACGGCCTCGAAATCCAGGACGTCGAGGGCGACTACGACGAGATCGTCGAGCAGTCCCTGAAGCGAGCGGCGCTCTGGGACGAGGTCAGCCACCAGCTCGACAGCTCCGGCCTGGAGCTCTCCGGCGGCCAGCAGCAGCGGCTCTGCATCGCGCGCGCTATCGCTCCCGACCCCGAGGTCATCCTGATGGACGAGCCCGCGTCGGCCCTCGACCCCGTGGCGACCAGTCAGGTCGAGGACCTCATCGAGGAGCTCGCCGAGGACTACACGGTCGTCATCGTCACGCACAACATGCAGCAGGCCGCCCGCATCAGCGACAAGACGGCGGTCTTCCTCACTGGCGGCGAGCTCGTCGAGTTCGGGGACACCGAGCGCATCTTCGAGAACCCCGACCACCAGCGCGTCGAAGATTACATCACGGGTAAGTTCGGGTAACGAACATGGCACGAGACAGCTACCAGGAGAAACTCGAGACGCTGCAGAGCGACGTCCTCTACATGAGCGAGGTCGTCACCGACCGCCTCCGCATGGCGCTGGAGGCCATGGCCCAGAAGGACGACGACACCGCCTGGGACGTCATCGACGGCGACGACGAGGTCAACCAGCTCTACCTCGACCTGGAGGACGACTGCATCGACCTGCTCGCGCTCCAGCAGCCGGTCGCGGGCGACCTCCGGCTCATCGCGTCGTCGTTCAAGATCATCACCGACCTCGAACGCATCGGCGACCTCGCCACCAACCTCGCCGAGTACACCCTCGACGCCGAACGCGACATGTTCCCCGAGGTCGACATCCAGGCCATCGGCGATACCACCATCGAGATGGTCGAGGACGCGATGGACGCGTACGCCGAGGCGGACGTCGACGCCTGCTACGAGATTGCGGGCCGCGACGACGACCTCGACGACCGCTGCCGGCAGGCCTCCGAGACCGTGATGCGGGACCTCATCGAGACCGAAATCGACGACGCCACCGCGGACGACGAGGTCGAGCCGCTGATGCAGGAGGTCTCCCGGATGCTACTCACCGTCCGCGACCTCGAACGCATCGGCGACCACGCTGTCAACATCTCCGCCCGCACCGTCTACATGGTGGAGAACGACGACGAGCTGATCTACTAAAGCGTACTCTCGTACCTTTTTACGTCGTCGGGTGCGCTTACTGCGCTCGCGCACCGCTCCTCGCAAAAAGCTACGCTAAAAACTTCCTGCTCGCTCACTGCGTTCGCTCGCAGTGAACCGCGAGCGCCGTCCGCGCTCGCGGATGCTCGACGGCTGCCGGGTCGGTGGATGGTCGTTTCCGTATTCGGCGTGATGGAACTCGTAGTCAGTCCTCCTCCCAGTAGAACAGCTCCTCTCTGGGAGCCGTGCAGCTGGGACAGAACTCCGGCAGCATCTCCTCCAGTTCCCCCATCTCGCCGCAGTTTCCACACCGCCACATCGCGTGTTCGCGGGCCTCGACGTCCTGCGCCTCGCCGATGGGGAGTTCCGTCTCGTTCTTGTTGCCGTCTATTGGGTTGCTGGGGTCGGGTGGGTCTGGTTCGAGAGCCATACGTCCGGAGCTACGCCCCGTGACATGTTAAATCATACCGTGGCCCACTCCGGGGTGTGTTCGTCGAGTCGTGAGGACCAGAGAATCGACTCGGGAGGCGGGTTCGGACCGAGAGAGGCGTATCGCGCCGTCCCGTGTCTCAGAACGGCGCGTCGATGTCCGCGTCGAGGTCGTCGCCGTCGTCGACGGCGTCCGCGTCGACGTCGTCGGCGTTCAGTTCGTCTGCGAGGTCGCCACGCTCGTCGAGCTCCGCGAGGATGTCGCTGCCGCCGACGAACTCGCCCTCGACGAACGTCTGCGGGGTGGTCTCCCAGCCGCTGTGGCGCTCGAGGGCGGTCCGGAACTCCTCCGTGCTCTGGAGGACGTCGACGGTGTGGACGTCCGGTCGGTGCTCCGAGACCAGCCGGATGGCGCGCTCGGAGAACCCGCACTGCGGCGCGGCGGGCGTCCCCTTCATGAACAGCACGACGTCGTTGTTCTCGATGGCGGCGTCGACGATGTCGTCGACGGCCTCCTGGTCCATCGAGGAGTCGAGGGGGTCGAATGCCATACCCCGACTTGGGGAACGGCGAGGAAAGGCTTTGCGTCAGTCGTCGCTGCCGACGCGGATGACCTGCAACAGCGCCTCGATGGGGACGCCGTCCACGTCGCCGAGCCCCTGCTTGTCCGCGAGCACGCCGCAGGCGACCGGGGTGCCGTTCGCCTCGCGGACGGCGTCGACGGCCTCGGTCATCGTCGTCCCCGACGTGACGGTGTCGTCGACGACGAAGCACTCGCGGCCGTCGACCTGCGCGAAGTTCCGGGAGAAGCTCCCGCCGAGGTCCGCGATGTCGCCTTCCTCCCACTGGTGCTTGCGGGGCGTGTACGTCGCCAGGTCGGTCTTCAGTTCGTTCGAGACGGCCGTCGCGAGCGGGACGCCCGCCTTCTCGATGCCGACGACGAGGTCGACCTCGTGGCTGTGGTCCCGCAGGGCGTCGGCGAGCGCGACGCCGATGGCGGAGAGGCGCGCGCCGGCTTCGCCGATGTTGCTCCAGTCCACGTGGACGTCCTGCGGGCCGTCGTCGTCGCCGCCGTCGCGGTCGTCGGAGTCGACGGAGGCGGGGGTGTCGGCGCGTTCCACGAGCCAGGACGCGGTCTCGCGGGAGACGTTGAGTTCGTCGGCAATCTCGCCGCGGGAGAGGCCGCGGGCGGAGAGCTCCGCCGCGTCGTCGATGAGGTCGTCCACGTTCTTCATTGGGAGTGGAATTGCAGCGCCGTTTTTATGGTCGTTTCGTCGTCGCGGAACGCTGCCTGAACGTCGTCGAGGCCGTGGACACTCGTCACCACGTCGTCGAGCAGCCAGTCCGGCAGGGCGGCGAGCGTGTCGACGGCGGCCGCGAAGTGGCCGGCGTTCGAGTTCACGCTCCCGACGAGGGCCTTGTTCTGGAGGACGAGCTGTCGGTGGATGTCGCTACCGGGGACCTCGAAGCGCCAGTCGCCGGCGGGCACGCCGAGCAGCGCGCCGACGCCGTTCGGCGCGAGCGCCTCGACGGTCTCGAAGGCGTGTCTGGCGTGTCCGGTCGCCTCGTAGACGAGGTCCGCGGGCTCGTGGGCGTCGGGAATCTCTCCGACAGGCGTCTCGCGGGAGTCCACGTACGTCGCGCCGAGGGCCTCCACGACGTCGATTGTGGGGTCGGGGCGGTCCCGGCGGCCGAGACAGTACAGCGACTCGAGGTCCGCGCGCTGGTCGAGCATCCCGAGGGTCAGCAGCCCCAGCGAGCCGTTCCCGAGCACGAGGGCGGTCTCGGGCTGCCAGTCGAACGCCGACCGCGACGCGAACGCGAGTTCGAGCGCCTTCTCCGTGATGGAGACGGGTTCGACGAGGAAGCCGCGGTCGGCCAGTTCGTCGGGGACGGGGACGAGGCAGTCGGCGGGGCTCGCGAAGTACTCCGCCATGAAGCCGTGGGCGCCGTCGATGCCGCGCTCGACGTAGTCGCCGGGGGCGGCCATGTCGGCTTCGCCGCGCTCGAACGCCGGTGAGGGCTCGCCCCGGGGCCGTCGAACGGTCGGCACGACGACCTGGCCCTCCGTGAGGCCGGTGTCGTTCGCGTCGGCGACGACGCCGACGGCCTCGTGGCCGAGTACGAGTTCCTCGGCGCCCTCGGGGAAGCCGCCGTGGTCGCCGGCGACGACCTCGTGGTCGGTGCCGTCGACGCCCACGCGCAGGGTGCGCACGAGCGCCTCTCCCGGTCCGGGTTCGGGCCGCGGCCGGTCGACGACCCGCGGCCGTCGGTCGTCCCGCGTCACGACAATCGCGTCCATGCCTCGTCCTCCACGCCCCACGTACAAAAATTCATTCTACTCCGAGTAAGTTTCTGACACGCCTGGGGTATTGAAGTGCGTCCCGACCCAGGAGTCCGTATGCAGCGCCACGACCGGCTGTACGCGCTCTACGACGACTTCGACGCCGACGCCCTCCGCGCCCACCAGGACTTCGTGGACCTCTTCCCGCCGGTCGACTCCCGGGTCGCCCTTGAGTACTGGGAGTCCGCCAGCGAGGAGCTCGCCGACCGCAAAGACGAGATTCGGGCGGCGTTCCCCGACGACCCGGCGTTCGCCGAGGTCGCCGCGCGCGCCACCCGCGACCAGGCGTTCACCGCCCTCGACCTCCTCGGGAAGTACGACCGCGCGGCGAACGTCCTCGTGCTCGACGTCGACGAGACGCTGCGCTCCGCGGGCAGCACGGACAACGAGATTCCGCGGGCGACCCTGCACCTGCTCACGGAGTTCCACGAGGCGGACGTCCCTATCGTCATCTGCACCGGTCAGACCCTGGAGAACGTCAAGGGATTCCTGAGTCAGGGCCTCGGCGACGAACTCGTCCACTCGGGGAGCCTCTCGGTCGTCTACGAGGCCGGGACCGGCGTGTTCACGCCCGGGCACGGCCCGGACACCAAACAGCTGCTGTACGAGGACCTCGACGAGTCCGTCCGGAGCGTCTTCGACGACGTCCGCTCTCGCGTCCTCCCGTCCGCCCCCGACGACGTCCGGCGGGGCTGCCACCTCCAGGGCAACGAGTTCAACGTCACTCTCAAGCCGAACTACGAGACCGGCAGCGAGCGCGCGGAGGCCCTCATCGACGACGCGCTCGGCCACCTGCTGGACCTGCTCGCGGACTGCCTCGACGCGGACGCGGCGGCGGTCCGGGCGTACTACGCCGACTCCGACCCGGAGATCGCGGGCGTCCTCGACGGCCAGGGCGTGCCGACCGGCGACCCCGACGCAGTCCCCGCGGACCTCCGTGCGACCCTGGACCGCGTCGACGTCGCGTACTACGAGGCGGACGCCGCCGAGATTGCCTCCCGCGAACTCAACAAGGTCGTCGGCGTCGAGGCGGCCCTGGACGTGCTGGGCGTCGACGACCCGTTCGCGCTCGTGATGGGCGACTCGAAGAGCGACCTGCGCGTGATGGAGTACGTCCACGAGCACGACGCCGGCATCGCCGCCGCGCCCGAACACGCCTCCGGGCGCGTGCTCGACCACGTCCAGTCGACGGACGACCTGGTGTTCGACGAGGGCGCGGCCGACGAGATTCTCAGGACGGTGTGGGCGCTCGACCGGTTCGCCGCCGAGTGAGGGCGTCCCCTCGCAGACCGACAGCGACCGGAAATAGCTGTTTCACACGGTTCGGACGGGGAAAACGCTTATACCGAATACCTTGTACTCAGTTAACATGTCATCCGAAGAAGTCCGTATCACGAGCAGGGTCGGCGGCTTCACCGCCGAAGGACGACTGCACACACTCAGCGTGTGGTTCATCCTCGCGCTGCGGCTGATGATGGGACTGGCGTTCTTCCAGAGCGGCATCGACAAGCTGCTCTCGGGGAGTTTCAGCGCCGCCGGCTACCTCACGAACGCGCCGCCAGCGAACGGCAGCCCCGTCGCCGACCTCTTCGTCACCATGGGCGAGACGGCGTGGTTCGTCGACTTCGTGAACGTCGCGGTTCCATGGGGCGAGATGCTCATCGGGCTCGGCCTCCTCGTCGGCGCGTTCACCCGGCTCGCGGCGTTCTGGGGGGCGTTCATGATGCTCCTGTTCTACCTCGGGAACTGGGAGGTCACCCACGGCTACATCAACGGCGACTTCGCGTACATGCTGACGTTCCTCGCGGTCGCCGCGTTCGGTGCCGGCCGCATCCTCGGGCTCGACCAGTACATCGAGCAGTACGACGTCGGCGGGCGGCCGCTCGTCGAGCGCTACCCCTGGATGCGGTTCATCCTCGGGTAGCGGGCGCTCGCGGCGCTACTGGACGGTGCGGAACTGGCATCGAACGGCGGAGAGAACGGTTCGCGGTGTGCTCAGGCGAGCTGGAAGCGCACCGTGTCGCCGTCGTGGACGGTGCTGCCAGCGGAGAGTGTCTCCGCGTCGGGAGACTCGCGGACGACGACCGTGTCCGTGCGGAGTCGGGAGCCGACGAGGACCCCCGAACGGACCTGTGGCCCGAACTGTTCGGCGAGCGCGTCCACGACGTCCGCGACAGTAGCGTCCGGCCCGACGCCGACGCGGGCGCGGTGGGTGCCCGTGCGGGCGGCGAGCGTGCCGGTGAGCTTCACCTCGACGTCCATGCTACACTCCAGCGACCCCGCCGACTAAAAGTTTACTCAGTTCCGGAATAGTTATCGGAGAATCCCCGCGTTTATGCTGGCGGCCGCCGACCCACCAGCCATGCCCACGCACGCGCCCGAACCCGGCAGCGACGACCCCCTGAACCTCCACGGCGTCGTGCCGCCGACTGTCACGGCCTTCGACGAGGACGAGCGCCTGGACGTGGCGACGACGGCCGAGCACGCCCGGTTCGTCGTCGACGCAGGCGCTCACGGCGTCTTCCCGCTCGGCACGAACGGCGAGTTCCCGCTGTTGACGCCGGACGAACGCGACCAGGTGGTCGAGGCGGTCGTCGACGAGGTCGGCGGCGAGGTGCCGGTCATCGCCGGGGTCGGCGCGCCCGCAACCCGACAGACGGTCGCGCACGCCGAGCACGCCGAGTCGGTCGGCGCGGACGGCGTCGTCGTCGTCACGCCGTACTACTACCCGCTCGACGGTGAAGCCGCGGCCCGGCACTACCGCGAGGTCGCGGCCGCCGTCGACTGCCCGGTGTACGTCTACCACATCCCGTCGAAGACCGGCAACGCGCTCTCCCTGGAGACGCTGGACGAACTGGCCGCAATCGACAACCTCGCGGGGCTCAAGGACTCCTCGAAGGACGTGCCGTGGCTCGGGCAGGCCGTCGACGCCCACCCCGAGATGACGTTCCTCGCGGGGTCGGACTCCCTGCTCGCGCCCGGGCTGGACCTCGGCTGCGCGGGGATGGTGTCTGCCGTCGCCAACGCCTTCCCGGAACTGGTCGTCGACCTCTACGAGGCGTACGACGACGGCGACGTGGCTCGCGCGAAATCCCTCCAGAGCACGGTCTACGACGTCCGGTCGGCGCTCAAGCGCGGCCCGTACATGGCGGGCGTGAAGACCGCACTCGACCTGCAGGGGTTCTACGCGGGGCCGCTTCGCTCGCCGCTGCGCGGGATGGACGCCGAGCAGCGCGCCGGCCTGGAGACCGACCTCGCCGACCTCGGCCTGCTGTGAAGGCATAGATTTACACTGAACCGAGTGAACATTCAGCCATGACGAAGGACTACACGGACCTCCACGACCCGAACGCGGAGTACACGATGCGGGAGCTGTCCGCCGAGACGATGGGCGCGGACGGCGCCCGGCCGGCCCCCCGCGACCTCGAAATCACGGACGTCCAGACGACGATGGTCGACGGGAACTTCCCGTGGACGCTCGTCCGCGTCTACACCGACGCGGGCGTCGTCGGCACCGGCGAAGCCTACTGGGGGGCCGGCGTCCCCGAGCTCATCGAGCGCATGAAGCCGTTCGTCGTCGGCGAGAACCCCCTCGACATCGACCGCCTGTTCGAGCACCTCGTCCAGAAGATGAGCGGCGAGGGCTCCGTCGAGGGCGTCACCGTGACTGCCATCTCCGGCATCGAGGTGGCGCTGCACGACCTCGCCGGGAAGGTGCTGGGCGTGCCCGCCTACCAGCTGCTCGGCGGGAAGTACCGCGACGAGGTGCGCGTCTACTGCGACTGCCACACGGAGGCGGAGGCCGACCCCGAGGCGTGTGCCGACGAGGCCGAGCGCGTCGTCGAGGAACTCGGCTACGACGCCCTCAAGTTCGACCTCGACGTGCCCAGTGGGCTTGAGAAGGACCGCGCGAACCGCCACCTGCGCCCGGGCGAGATTCGGCACAAGGTCGACATCGTCGAGGCGGTCACGGAGCGCGTGAAAGACCGCGCGGACGTCGCCTTCGACTGCCACTGGACGTTCTCCGGCGGGTCGGCGAAGCGCCTCGCGAGTGAACTCGAAGAGTACGACGTGTGGTGGCTCGAAGACCCCGTGCCGCCGGAGAACCTCGAGGTCCAGGAGGAGGTCACGAAGTCCACGACGACCCCGATTGCGGTCGGCGAGAACCGCTACCGCGTGACCGAGGAGCGTCGACTCGTCGAGAACCAGGCCGTCGACATCGTCGCGCCCGACCTGCCGAAGGTCGGCGGGATGCGGGAGACGCGGAAGGTCGCGGACGTGGCGAACCAGTACTACGTCCCGGTCGCGATGCACAACGTCTCCAGTCCGGTGGCGACGATGGCGAGCGCGCACGTCGGCGCCGCCATCCCGAACTCGCTGGCCGTCGAGTACCACAGCTACGAACTCGGCTGGTGGTCGGACCTCGTGGAGGAGGACGTCATCGAGGACGGCTACGTCGAGATTCCCGAGCAGCCCGGGCTCGGCGTCACGCTGGACATGGACGCGGTTGAGGAACACATGGTCGACGGCGAGACGCTGTTCGACCCGGCGTAGCCGGGTTGTCCCCGGAAATCCCCGATTTCCGGCGTTCGGCGAAGCGTAACGCAGCGGAGCCTCGTCGTGTTCGATAGACGAGCGCAGCGAGTCTGTCGGTGTTCGGCCCGGCTGCGCCGGGCCGAGCGAGTGAGTCGCAGCGCGAACGGAGTGAGGGACCGTCTCACTGCGTTCGACGAGGCGTAGGCAGAGGCGTTTTCGCGCACCCGGCTCAATCCGGGTCCGGCTTTATAATGCCACCCACGGTACTGTTCGGCGTATGTCAACAGACGCCAGTCCGGACTACGAGCTGAGCGACGACGACGAGAACGTCCACCACGCGTGGGACAACTCACTCGACCCCGTTCTCACGGTCGAATCCGGGGACGTGGTGAAATTCGAGTGCCGGGACGCGGTCGACGGGCAGGTCGACATGGACACGACGGACGAGGAGTTCGGGGACGTGAGCTTCGACCCCGTCCACCCGCTCACGGGCCCGGTGTACGTCGAAGGGGCCGAGCCCGGCGACGTCCTCGAAGTCGAGCTGCTGGAACTCGACCACCACGGCTGGGGGTACACGGGCTTCATGCCCGGCGACATGGGCCTCGGGCTGCTGCCGGAGGACTTCGAGGACCCCGGCTACCACGCCTGGGACCTCGACGGCGACGTGGGGCACTTCGTGAACGGCATCGAGATTCCCCTGGACCCGTTCCCGGGCACCATCGGGAACGCGCCCGCCGAGGACGGCGAACACGACACGCTCCCGCCGCGGGACGTCGGCGGCAACATGGACGTGAAACACCTCACCGAGGGGGCGACGCTCTACCTCCCCGTGGAGTGCGAGGGCGCGCTGTTCTCCACCGGGGACTGCCACGCCGCCCAGGGCGACGGCGAGGTCTGCGTGACCGGCGTCGAGGCGCCGATGGACGTCACCGCGCGCTTCGAGGTCCGGAAGGACGTGGACATCGAGCAGCCGGAGTTCGAGTCCGACCACCCCTACACCGCGAGCGGCGAGGACGAACAGATGTACGCCACGACCGGCATCGAGGACGACCTGATGGACGCGACGAAGTCGGCCATCCGGCACATGATCACCCACCTCAGCGAGGAGCGCGACCTCACGCGGGGCGAGGCGTACATCCTCTGCTCGGCCATCGTCGACCTCAAAGTCAGTCAGGTCGTCGACGCGCCGAACTGGACGGTCACGGCCTACGTCCCCGAGAGCATCTTCCCGTAGCCAGTCAGTAGGCTCGGCCGCAGAGCCCGCCGTCGAACGACGCCGGTACGTCGGGGTCGAGGACGGCGGCGAACAGACGACCGCCCGGGAGCAAGACGACGGTCAGTCCACCCCAGGACGGCGTTCCGGGCTGGGGGGCCCACGACACGTCAGCCACGGCGCCGGACTGCCGCGCGACCGAGACCTCGTACCGGCCCGCCGACGCCACCACGCCGGGCTGGACGACGAGCCGGAGGTCCGACGGGTCGTACCGGGCGAAGAACGCGCGGTCGCCGCCGTCCCGCTCGTGGACCGCGACGCTGACCTCGTGGTCGTCGTCGGCGAAGTCGTAGACCTGCAGCGACGCCGCGTCTGCCGGGTCGCGCTCGGCGTCGTCGTCGAGTGCGGGCCGCACGCACTGGTAGGCGGTGTACTGCCGGGGCCGGTGGACGCCGTCGGCGAGGTAGTGCACGACCAGCGCCCGGTTGCGTGTGTACCCGCCGCTGTCGCGTCGGGCACGCGCCGACCCGTCGCTGACGACCAGCAAGCCACCACCACCGGTGCTCCCGTCGTCGCCGACTTCCGGAACGGCGACGACGTCGGTGCGTATCTGTCGGACTTCGGTCCGGACCGGCTCGCCCCGGCCGTCGGCGTACTCCACGAGGTCGTTGTAGAGGACTGCGCGTTCGTAGGCCCGAACGAACTCGCGGGCCGACTCCGGGGTGACCGCGTCCGGCGGTTCCGGGACCTCGCGGCGCGTCAGTTCGCTGGCCGGCGTGCCGTCGAAGGTCGTCTCAGTGGCTGGGGGCCTCTGCCGTTCCCGTGTCAGTCTGGCACCGCCTGGGTCCGAGTCGGTTTCGGCGCAGCCGGCGAGCGCAGCGGCGACACCGCTGCTAGCGGCTGCGAGGAGGGCGCGTCGGTTCACGCCACGGCTGTTCGCTCACCGCCGAGAAGTGTCTTGTGTCCGGGTGCGGCGGCCGCGGCGGCGCGCGACCACGCCGAACGCGACCGTCAGGGAAGCCGCCCACACCGCGAGTATCGGCCCGAGCCGGCTGGTGACCGGGTGGCCCAGCCCGCGCTCGATTGCGACGGCGAGCGCCCAGAACGCGACCGCCGTCGAGAGGCCGAACCACCACGCCTCGTCGCTTTCGTGCGCCGGACCGAACGCGACCAGCGTCACGGCCGCGACGGCCACGACGGCGAGCGCGACCCAGATCGCTGCCGGCGACTCGACGCCGACCGCCTGTACCGCCAGCACCAGCGGGTAGAACGTCAGTCCGAGCGCGAACCACCGGTCCACGACCCGGCGAGTCACCGCCAGCCAGCCGTCCTCGTCGCGCACGGACGCGCTGTGGCGGGTCAACAGACCGACTTCGCGTCGACGCCCATCTCGTTCAGTGCGGCGACGTACTCCTCGTAGACGGCGTCGACGGCGGCGGTAGCGGCGGCCTCGGCGCGCTCCCAGTCCGCCTCGGACTCGCAGAGTGACGCGAGCAAGGCGACTGCCTCGTCGGTGTCGTCGTCGGTGTCACGCCGCAGGTCCCGGAACAGGTCGGCGCGCGCCTCGTCGGCGTCGTTCACGAAGAAGCCGACGAACTGCGCGAGCGTGCGGTCGGCGACGAGTCCGCGGCCGACGGTCGCGCCGGCCCGGGCGACAGCGTCGTCCTGCTCGCGGAGGAAGTCGTGGACGGCACCCGCCTCTGCGTCCACGTCCTCGCCGAGGTCGTCGACGACGCGGTCGTAGTGGTCGCACTCGGTCTCGGCGAACGTCTCGAAGGCCACTGCGGCCTCGCTCTCGCTGGCGTCGGCGAGCGCCCAGAACGCCTCGGCCGCGGCGGCCTCGCTCGCGGCGGCGCGTTCGAGGACGGTCTCCGGCGAGAGGTCGGCACCCGTCACGGCCACGAGACGTTTCGAGGAACCGAGGCGGTCGAGTTCGGTCTGTTTCGCCGCCTCGACCGCGTCCCGGAAGCTGTCGGCGTCCATACCTCGCCTTGGTCGCCGGCTGACGTGAGCTTTTGGCCCCGGGCGCCCAATCGACGGATATGAGCGCGCCAGCCATCTCCGCCCGCGAGCTCCACGACCGCATCCGCGAGCGCGGCGCGAACGTCCTCGACGTGCGGGACCGCGACGAGTTCGACGCCTGGCACGTCGACGGCCCGGGCGTCACCACCCGCCACGTCCCCTACATGGAGTTCGTGGCTGCGGGCATCACCGGCGACACGGCCGACCTCGTCCCCGACGACCTCGGCGAGCCAGTCGTCGTGGTCTGTGGCGTCGGCGAGGCCAGCGCAGAGGTCGCGACGGACCTCCAAGAGGCGGGCGTCGACGCCGTGAACCTCGCCGGCGGGATGGCGGCATGGGGGGACCTCGTCGTCGCCCGCGACCTCGGTGGTGGCGTCGTCCAGTTCGAGCGCCCCTCCTCGGGCTGTCTGTCCTACCTCCTCGCCGACGGCGGCGACGCGGCGGTCGTCGACCCCCTGGCTGCCGCGGTCGACGAGTACGTCGCGGCGGCCGAGGACCGCGGCGTCTCCGTCGAGTACGCCGTCGACACGCACGTCCACGCCGACCACGTCTCCGGGGTGCGAGCGCTCGCCGACGCGACCGGCGCCGACCGCGTGTTCCCCGGGGGCGCGGCCGACCGCGGCCTGAACGACGAAGCGACGCTGGTCGGCGACGGGGACGAACTCGCGGTCGGCGAGCGCGCACTGGCGGTCGAGCACGCGCCCGGCCACACCACCGAACAGGTCGTGCTCGCGTGGGGCGACGACCTGCTCACGGCGGACTGCCTGTTCCTCGACAGCGTCGGCCGCCCCGACCTCGAAGACGAGGACGCCGCCCGCGAACTGGCGGGCGACCAGTACAACACTCTCCAGCGACTGCTCGACGGGGACGACGACCAGCGGGTCCTGCCGGGGCACGTCGAACCGTCGACGACCCGGGACGGCCCGAACGGCGGCTTCGCGCGCTCGCTCGGCGAGGTGCGAGCGGGGCTGTCGCTGCTGGAGTCGGGCCGCGAGGCGTTCGTCGACCGCGTCACGACGGACCTGCCGCCGCGGCCCGCGAACTACGAGCGAATCGTGGCGGTGAACCTCGGCCGAGAACCGGTGACCGAGGAGACACTGGACCTGGAGCGGGGGCCGAACAACTGCGCGGTGTCGTCCGTGCAGTAAGCGGAGCGAGGCGTCAGTCGTCGTCTGCGGCCGCGTGGTCCGCGGCGGCGGCGTCCTCCTCGATGCTCGGCGGGTACTTCCCGCGGTCGAGCACGAGGTCGCTCTGCGGGCGCGCCATGCAGGTGAGGGCGTACTCCTCGGCCTCCTCGTCGGTGAGGCCGCGGGCGGCCGGCTGGACAACGTCGCCGTCCTCGATCTTCGCGGAGCACGCGAGACACATGCCGACGCGGCAGGAGTACTCCTGAGCGATGCCCTCCCGCAGGCACGCCTTCAGGATGGTCTCCGTGTCCGACACCTCGATGGTCTCGCCGGTGCCGGCGAACTCCACGGTGTACTCGGTCATGCCAGCGGCTTGCACGAGCGCCGACAAAACGCTTTCCACCCCCGTGTCCCCGCGTCGCCGACGGATTCCGGCGAGCCGGGCGGTCTCATAAAGAGTTTTCCTCGCGGGCGGCAACTCGGGGGTATGCCCACCCACGAGTACGACGTCGTCGTCGTCGGCGCCGGCACGTCCGGTTGCTACACGGCTGCGACGGTCGCCGACGCGGGGTACGACGTCGCCATCGTCGAGCGGAAGACCGAGGAGGAAGCCGGCCACATCGCGTGCGGTGACGCGCTCAAGGGTGCCGACAACTTCCCGGAGGTCATCCCGAAGTCCCAGCTCGAGCCCGCGTTCACGAACACGGGCGTCGACCACGGGCGCTTCGAGATTCCGCGCGAGGACACCGTCCTCGATATTCCGGTGCCCGGCGAACTCGCGGTCATCGACCGCTGGGAGTACGGCCGCTGCGTCATCGAGGGCGCCGAGCGGACCGGCGTCGACTTCTTCTACGACGTCGTCGTCCAGAACGTCGAGCAGGACGACGGCGGACGCGTCACCGGCGTGAAGGGGAAGCGCGACGGCCGCGTCCACGAGTTCACGGGCGACGTGGTGGTGGACGCCGCCGGCTCGCTGTCCGTCCTCCAGGACAAGGTCGACGTCGCCGACGCCACCTTCGACACGAACGTCTCCTACTCGCAGTTCTGTTCCGCGTACCGCGAAATCGTCGAGGTCCCGGAACCGGTGGAGTGGGACGACGCGCTCGTCTTCAAGCCGACCGACCGCGCCGCGGGCTACCTCTGGTACTTCCCGCGCACCGACACCGAGATCAACGCCGGGCTGGGCTTCCAGATGAACGAGGAGCCGATGAAGCTCGTCGACGACCTGAAAGCCGACCTCCAGCAGCGCCCCGAGTTCCAGGGCGCCGAGGTCAAGGACAAGCTCGGCGCCGCGCTGCCGACCCGGCGGCCCTACGACTCCGCGACCGCGCCCGGATTCGTCGCGGTCGGTGACGCCGCCGGTCACGTGAACCCGACGACCGGCGGCGGTATCGCGGGCGCCGCGTACGCCGGGAAGTACGCCGGCGAGCGCGCGGTTCGCGGCATCGAGACCGGTGACGTCTCCGAGTCGATGCTCTGGGAGTACAACGAGAAGGTCATGGACCACTTCGGCGCGCGGTACGCCGCCCTCGACGTCTACAACATCATGGCGACGGCCATCGACGTCGACGACCTGATGGGGCTGCTCGCCGCGCTCCCCGGCCAGAAGCTCGCCGAAGCGCTCTACGACGGCAGCACCGAGTTCGGCCTCAGGCTCAAGCTCGTGACCGCGCTGAAGTCCTTCGGCTACTGGTCGGAGATCGCGGACTTCTACCGCGCGAAACAGCAGGCCGACCGCCTGCTGGAGCACTATCAGGACTACCCGAGTTCGCCCGAGGGCCTGCCGACCTGGCAGGACCGGCGGGACGACATCATGACCGACGTCTACGAGGTCACGGGCGCCGACGCGAAGTACTAGGCGTCGTCGCTGCCCTCTCCGTAGTCGCCGCCGTACTTGAGGAACGCCCACCCGAGCGCGAGGACTGCCGTGAGTCCCGCCACCAGCGCGACAGCGAGTGTCTGCGCGCTGTCCGGGACGAGGGTCTCGTAGCCGGTGTCTTCGGGCGGCGGGTCCTCGGTGACGACGACCTCCCCGACCATCCCGACCGACTCGTGGGGGATGCAGAAGTACCCGTGCGTGCCCGTCGTCTCGAAGGTGTGACTGTAGCTCTCGCCGCCGGCGACCTCGCCCTCGCTGGGATAGGCGCTGCGGGCGGCCGACTCGCCCTCGAAGCCGCCGGACGCCCAGTACTCGGCGCCGTCGGGAAGCTCGTCCTCGTAGGCCGTGACGGAGTGGCCGACCGACCCGACGTTCTGCCAGACCACCTCCGTGCCGACCTGGACGGTGACCTCCTCCGGGTCGAAGACGAGGCTGTCGGTCATGTCGACGGTCGTCGTCTGCGCCTGACCGGCGGCCGTGTTCGCCGCGGCGAGCCCGCCGGCGCCCGCGACGCCGGCGAGGAAGCCGCGACGGGTAGTCGCGTGGCTCATGTGTACCTGTTCGGAGTTTGACTACAAGAAGCTACGCCAGGGCGGTCCCAGCGGGGGTCGTCAGGGCCGGTCCGCGGCGACGCTCCGGATAGCGTCCGCGAGCGCGTCGACGCCGACGTCGAGTGAGTCCTCGTCGACGTCGAACGTCGGCGTGTGGTGGCCGCCGGGGTGGTCGGTGCCGACGCAGACGTAGCACGCCAGCCCGCCGGTGTCCTGGACGCGCTGCATGAGGTACGTGGCGTCCTCGCTACCGCCGAGGGCGTCGTGGTCGAGGACGGTGTCGACGCCCGCGTGCTCGCCGGCGACCGCCGCGAACGCGTCCGCGAGCGCCCGGTCGCTCTCCGCGCTCGGCGCCTCGCCCTCGGTGTGGGTCTCGACGGTGCACTCGTGCATCTCCGCCGCGGAGCGGACGACGCGGTCGGCCTTCTCCTTCATGTACTCCATCAGCTCGGTCGTCTCGCCGCGGACCTCGCCCTCCACGAACGACGACTCGGGGATGATGTTCGTCGCCGTGCCGCCGCCCGCCCGCCCGGCGTTCACGCGCGTCGCGCCGTCGTCGTGGCGCGGAATCGCGTAGAGGTTCTGGACGGCGGTCGCCATCGCCTGCACGGCGTTCCGGCCCTGCTCGGGGTGCGCGCCGGCGTGCGCGCCGGCCCCCTCGAACTCGGCGAGCAGGTGGCTGACCGCGAGGAAACCACCGACGCCCGCCACTACTTCGCCCGTGGGGTGGTCGAGGCCGAGGTGAACGGCGTACAGGTAGTCGACGTCGTCGAGGTGGCCGCTCTCCGCGACGGCCTTCCCGCCGCCGACGCGCTCCTCCGCCGGCTGGAAGACGACCTTCAGCGTGCCCCGGAAGTCGCTGTCGGCGACGGCGGCGAGCACGCCGACGCCGATGGTGCCGTGGCCGTCGTGCCCGCAGGCGTGCATGCAGCCCTCGTGCTCGGACCGGAACCCCTCGCTCGCGGGGTGGTGGTCGTCGGCCTCGCTCTCCGTGATGTGGAGCGCGTCGATGTCCACGCGCAGGCCGACGGTCGGCCCCTCGCCGCGCTCCAAGACGGCGACTGCGCCGGTGTGGCCGCCCGCCATCTGCTCCAGGAGGCTCTCGTCGACGCCAGCCTCGCGGGCGCGCTCGGTCCACTTGGCGAGCGTCTCGTCGTCCGGCACGGCCATCCGCGCGTCGGAGTCGACGACGTCGGGGCCGACGTGCAGTTCGTCCACGCCGATGTCCTCGCAGGCCTCGACGATGCGCGCGGTCGTCTGGAACTCGCACCACGCCGGCTCCGGGGCGCGGTGGAGCGTCCGACGGAGGTCGACGAGCGTCTCGCGGTCCGTGTAGTCCATGCCCTACCCCGGGACCGGCGCTGTCATAAATGTGAGAGTCCCGGCGAGCGCCAGTAACATATTTCCCCGTGGTCGGAAATTGGCAACCGTAGTATAATGAGTACCGACCAGACGGACGGGTTCGGCGACGACGACCTCGCGGACGACGAACCCGACATCGAGTTCTACGGCGGCAAGCTGGCGAGCGCGTTCCCGCTCGTCTTCTTCGTCGTCTGGGCGATTGTACAGAGTGGCATCCTCCGCATCAGCGACACCACTGGGCTCGTCGCGGGGATGCTCGTCGCGCTCATTCTCGGGCTCTTCCTCGTGAAGGGCTCGTGGACGGGCTACGCGAACACCATCTTCGAAGGTATGACCCGCCGGGTCGCCGCGACCGCGGTCGTCGCGTGGCTGTGGGCGGGCATGTTCTCGAACACCATCCAGACCGGCGAGTTCGTCTCCGGGCTCGTCTGGGCGGCCGACGCCGTCGGCGTCGCCGGCGCCCTGTTCCCGGCAGTGACGTTCATCCTCGCGGGCCTGCTCGCGACCGGAATCGGGAGCGGCTACGGAACCACCATCGCGTTCAGCGCGCTGTTCTTCCCGGCGGGCGTGCTGCTCGGCGCCAACCCCGCGCTGCTGTTCGGTGCAATCCTCTCCGGCGCCGTCTTCGGCGACAACCTCGCTCCCGTCAGCGACACCACCATCGTGAGCGCCGTCACGCAGGACGCGGACATCGGTGGCGTGGTCGCCTCGCGGTTCAAGTACGCCAGCGTCGCCGCGATACTGGCGTTCGTCGCCTACCTCGTGGCCGGCTCCGCGCTCTCCGGAATCGACGTCGCCGGGAACGCGCGCGAGATTCTCGTGTCGAGCTCCGAGCCGCTCGGCCTGCTGCACCTCGTCTCGATGGCGGCTGTCATCGGCACTGCCGTCGCCGGCCGGCACATCGTCGAAGCCATCTCCTGGGGCATCGTCGTCGCGTTCGTCTTCAACCTCGTCTTCGGTCTCGCGGAGTTCTCGGACATGCTCGTCTTCCGCGCGAGCGCTGACCTCGGTATCGCTCAGGACCTCGCGTTCCTCCCGTTCGTCGAGCTCGTGCCGGCCGGCGAGACCAGCGTCGGCGGCAGCCTCTACGCCGGCGCGCAGGGCTTCTTCCCGCTCATCGTCCTCATCCTGCTCATCGTCGCCGGCGCCCAGGTCATGATTCGGGGCGGTGGATTCCGCGCCATCCAGGAGTGGCTGCTCAACTCCGTCGCGACCACCGTGCGTCGCGCGGAACTCACGATGGTGCTGGGCACCGCGTTCGTGAACTCCATGATCACCATCAACACCGCCGCCGAAATCGCCATCGCGCCGTACATCGCGCGGCTCGGTGAGCGCTTCAACATCAACGGCTACCGGCGCGCGAACATCCTCGACGCGAACACGAGCGCGCTCGGCTACATCTTCCCGTGGTCGGGCGGCGTGCTGGTCGGGTACGCCGAACTCCAGACGCTGCCGGGGGAGTACTCGTGGTTCGACCAGTCGATGGTCGTCAACCCCATCGAGGTCGTGCCGTTCGTCTTCCACGGCTGGCTGCTCGTGGCGGTGTTCGTCGTCGCCGCACTCACCGGCTTCGGGCTGGAGTACATCAGTGACCGCGAGAGCGAGGAGGTGGCTCGCGCATGAGCTTCCTCGAGAAGTACACCGCGGGCTGGACGTTCCGGTCGAACTACCCGACGTTCGACGCCGGCGACGAGGTCGAGCTGTTCGTCACCGGCCGCGAGGACGGCGCGCAGATCGCTCGCGTCGGCGACTCGAAGCTCCGCATCGCAGACGCCCCGGGCGACCTGCTTGACAAGCGCGTCCGGCTGACGGTGACGAGCTTCGACGACGACGCGCACGTCGGCGAAGCCGAGTACGTCGAGACCGTCGGCGAGAGCGCCTTCTAGGCCGACCGCAGCAATCTTTTCTCGACCGAGCCGACCCGAACACTCATTCCGTAGTCCGCCGTGCGTCCAGTTGACGTGGTTACATTACTCGCCGCCCTCGGGCCCGAGGCCTCCGGGAGCATCGGCGACTTCGTCCTCGGTGTCGCCGCTCTGCTGTTCGTGCTCGGCGCCGCGCTCTACCTCGGCAAGCGCTTCGACCGGCTGTTCTGAACGGCGCGGCCGCTGGCCGGTCGACGTTACTGCGAGAAGTGAGGCGGAGAGCTTAGACGGAGGAGCCGAGCGGCTCGATGCGCTCGACCTCGGCCTCGACGTGGACGCTGGACGGGAAGTCCCGCTCCATGATGTTCCGCGCGAGGTCGTCGTGGCCGTGGAGTTCCACGCGACGCCGGTAGACGGTGTAGTGCCAGTCGTTGGTCTTCTCCTCGGGGTCGCCGCCGAGCCGGGCGTACAGCGGCACCCGAATCTCTGCAGGTGCGTCCGAGTGCGGGCCTTTGAGCTGCGCGCCCTTCCGCCGACACGTCTCCTTGATGTCGGAGACGACGGCGTCGAGGGCCGCTCGGTCCCCACTCTCGAGGGATAGTTTGGTTACGAAGGTCATAACTGGGTGTGCTAGCAGCGAGTGACGCGGCCCACACTGTTAAACCGTGTGGCTTGCCGCCGAGCGCGTGCGAGTGTTCCGCACTCCGACATTCACTTAACTGCCGCGCCTCTACCGTGCGGTAATGACGGTCGAAGCGACGAGCGCCGGTGCGATACTGTTCCGCAACACGCGGGACCGGCGCGAGTACCTCCTCCTGAAGAGCCGGCCCGGGGACTGGGAGTTCCCGAAGGGCGGCGTGGAGGGGGACGAGGAACTCCAGCAGACGGCAATTCGAGAGGTACAGGAGGAAGCCGGCATCGAGGACTTCCGCCTCGTTGACGGCTTCCGCGACGAGTACGACTACGTCTTCGAGGCGAACGGCGACCGTATCCACAAGACGGTCCACCTGTTCATCGCGAAGTCCTTCGAGGCGAGCGCCGAGCTGTCCAGCGAACACTCGGACCTCCAGTGGCGTGACTACGAGCAGGCGGTCAACACCATCACCCAGGACGGCCCCCGCGAAATCCTGGAGGACGCCCACGAGTTCATCGACGAGGAAGCCGACGTCTGACCGGCCGCCGGCCGGTCGACGCACTCGCGTCGGGAGCCACAGCGCTGTGGTCGCTCGAACGGCTGGAACCGAGTGGCCGCCGGTCGCGTCAGTCGATGGTGACGACGACCTTCCCCTGGTGGTCGCCCGCCTCCAGGTACCGGTAGGCGTCGCGGGCGTCCTCGAACGCGAACGTCGAGTCGACGACCGGGTCGACGCCGTTCGCGTCGATGGCGGCGAGCATGCGGTCGAACATCGCGCGGCTGCCGACGCCCATCGACCCCTCGACGCGCAGCGCCTTCTGGAGGACCGGCCCCGGGTGGACGGTCGCGGACTGGTCGGCGAGCACGCCGATGACGTGGACGTGGCCGCCGAACCCGGCGGCCTGCAGGGACTGTTCGAGCGTGCCTGCGCCGCCGACTTCGACGACGTGGTCGACGCCGCCGGTCTGCTCGGCGACCACCGGCCCCCACTCGGGGGTGTCCTCGTAGTTCACGGTGATGTCCGCACCGAGGTCGCGGGCGCGGTCGAGCTTCTCGTCGCTCGAGGACGTGACCGCGACGTCCGCGCCGACGGCGTCCGCGAACTGGACGGCGAACGTGGAGACGCCGCCGGTGCCGAGCGCGAGCACGGTGTCGTCCGCGCCCACGTCACCGACCTCGACCAGCTCGCGCCACGCGGTCAGCCCCGCACAGGACAGCGACGCGGCCGCCGCCCAGGACAGCGACTCGGGGACGACCGGGAGGCTGTCCGCGGGGAACGTCGCGTACTCGGCGAGCGCGCCGTCGACGTTCCCGCCCGTGGTTCGGCGGGTCTTCTCGGCGGTCACCGGGCCGTCGACCCAGTCGGGCGCGAACGGCGTGGCGACCCGGTCGCCCTCGTCGAGCCGGGTGACGCCGTCGCCGACCGCGACGACCTCGCCGGCGCCGTCCGACAGCGGCACGACGGGCAGCGACGACCCGGGGTAGCGGCGGTCGCTGTCCGCGATGGCGAGGTCTCGGTAGTTCAGCGACGCCGCGTGCAACTCCACGAGCGCCTCGCCGGGCCCGGGCTCCGGGCGGTCGCGTTCGACCTGTACGACGCCCTCGTAGTCCGGACTCTCCTCCTGGACCTCGTAAGCTCGCATGAATCGGGTTCGGGTCCGACGCCACTTCGGGGCGGCGACCCCCGCGGGCGTCTCCGGTTTCCCGGAGTCCCCGAAAGACGTACGTGGGTCGACACCCCCACTCCGGCCGTGACCGGCCACGAGTTCGGGTTCGAGCTCCGGGTGTGCGCGTGGGCCGAGCAGCGCTGGCGCCCCGACGGCGGCGACGTTCCGCGAATCGTCGCGCGCCAGCTCGGCACCCGCGACCGCCGCTGGGACACGGTCGTCGTCGAGGTCGACCCCGAGGGTCTCGCACGGCGACGCCGGTTCGGCGAGCAGCGCCTGGACTCGGACCTCCTGCACGTCGTCCGGAACGCGCCCGCCGACTGGCAGTACTACCGGGACGCCCTCCCCCATCCCGGCTACCCGTGGCGGTACGTCCGGGAGGCGATCCATCAGGCCGCCGACCGCGGCGTCGTCGAGACCCGGCGGAACGGCAACAGGATAGAGCTCAGGCGGAAGTGGGCGTACCCGGACTGGGTACAGCGAATCGTCGCCATCGAGAACAAGCCCGACCTGGACGCGTCGGCGGCGGACGCGCTCGCGGACCAACTGGGCCACGACGTGGCGCTCGGGCTCGCCGACGAGGTGTGGCTCGCGACGGACTCCGAGAAGCAGGACGTCGAGCGCGCGCTCCTCACCGAGATGCCCGTGGAAGCCGGCATCCTCGCGTTCGACGGCGGTGCGGCGTCCGTCGAGTGGCTGCCGCAGTCCCTGGACGCCGACGCGACCGGAACGAGAATCACCGACCGGCCCTCGGGCGGCGAGTACGACAAGTCGGCCGCGGGCTTCGAGTACGTCGACGCCGACTGGAAGGCCGACAAGCGCCTCGAAATCGCCGAACGCGCCTACGAGCGCGGCTGGCGGTCGTACGTCGACACGATGCGGCCGGACTGCCGGCACTTCCGCGTGGCCGGGGCCGACCACGGCTACGTCCCGCGCTGTGCGGCCAAGCAGCGAGAGCAGACAGCCGCGGAGTGCTCGGGGTCGTGCCCGGAGTACGAGCCCGAACCGCCTGCGTGGCGCCAGCGCGGGTGGCCAATCGAGGGCGGGCCGGGTGCGACGGTTCGAGAGGTGCTGTCCGAGCGACGGAACCGACAGCGGTAGACAGAGGGAAGACGGGCGCGGCGTCAGTCGTCGGCGACGGTGACGTCGTCGCGCGGGACGGCGAGGCGGTACGTGGGGACGGTGCGGTTCTCGACCTCGACGATGCCCTTGCGCTTGAGCGTCTGGAGCGCGCGGCGCACGTCCCCGGACTCGAGGTCGGCGTCGTCGTACGCGTCCCGGACGGCGTGCAGGACGGAGACGACGCTCTCGGAGCGCTCGTCGGGGCCGGCGATGACCGCGAACACCATCTGCTCCGTGTCGGACATGTGGACGGCGGGCGCCTCGCCGTCCTCGTCGACGTCCCCGACGAGCTCCGACGCCTCGGCGGTCGCGCGAATCATCGAGTTCTCGTCGCGGTAGTAGTAGTCCCGGAGGTGGTCTTCGAGGTACTGGTGGACGTCGCTGCCGGACTCGAGCCCCCAGCGGTCCTGGAGGTCGCTGTTCTTCGTCGGCTGGAGGTCCACGAGGTCCGCCAGGCGCTCGCGCTCCTCCTCGGAGAGAGTCATGTGGCGTCGTTCGGGAAGCCACTATATCGGATTTGCGAAGACCCCGGAGGCTTTTGTGACGGCACCCGTCCCCCCGGGTATGGCAGACACCGTCGACCTCGCTGTCGAAGACGGCGTAGCGACCATCACCATCGACCGGCCCGAGAGCCTGAACGCGCTGAACGTCCCGACGCTGCACGCGCTGGCGGACGCCATCGAGGCGGCCGAGGAAGCAGACGCCCGCGCGCTCGTGCTGACGGGTGCCGGCGACGACGCGTTCGTCGCGGGCGCGGACATCTCCTACATGGTGGACATGGACACCGCCGAGGCGCAGGCGTACGCGGAACTCGGGCACGGCGTCGCGAACGCCATCGAGGAGTTCCCGGCGCCCGCCGTCGCCGCCATCAACGGCTACGCGTTCGGCGGCGGGATGGAGCTCGCGCTGGCCTGCGACCTCCGGGTCGCCAGCGAGCGCGCGCTCCTCGGGCAGACGGAAATCGACCTCGGCATCGTCCCCGGCTGGGGCGGCACCCAGCGGCTCCCGCGGCTCGTCGGCGACGAGACGGCGCGCCGCCTCATCTACTTCGGGGACCGCCTGGACGCCACGGACGCCCACGAGGAGGGACTCGTCGGCGAAGTCGTCGCCCACGACGAACTGGACGACCACGTCGCCGACCTCGCCGCCGACCTCGCCGCCCAGCCCGCGACCGCGCTCCGCGCCGCGAAAGAGGCCATCAACGCGAGCCACGAGACCAACCTCGCTGCCGGCCTCGACTTCGAGGCGCGCACGTGGGCGGGGCTGTTCGGCAGCCACGACCAGCGCGAGGGCATGCAGGCGTTCCTCGACGACCGCGACCCCGACTTCGAGTGACTAGTCGCCGGGCACGGCCCGCACCGACTCCGCGTCCTCGACGGTCTCCCGGACCTGCGTGTAGACGACGGCGAGCGCGAGCGCCGCGAGCGCGCTCCCCGCGGCGAACGGCACCGGGAAGCCGTACCTGACGAGGAACCCCGACGCGAGCGGGCCGATGGCCGTCCCGAGCCCGAACCCCATCGTGAGCACGGACAGCGTACTGCCGGACGCGCCTTTACGCGCGAGGTCGCCGGCGACGGCGAGCGACGGCGCGAATACTGCCGCCACGGCGACGCCCTGCACGAACCGCGCCAGCACCATCGTCGCGGGCGTCGGCGCGTACCCCTGGGCGAGCGTCGCGGGAATCAACAGCACGAACCCGGCGACGATGAACGGCCGTCGGCCGTACGTGTCGCTGGCGTCCCCGATGGGGACCTGGAAGACGACGTTCGCCAGCGTCACTGCGCCGAACTGCGCGCCGAACAGGACCGAGGACTGCCCGAGGCGTTCGTTGACGGTGGCTTCGAGCGTGGCGAACATCGCGATGCAGATGCCCATGCAGACGGTCGCGATACCGAGCGCGAACACGGGGTCGAGGAGACTCCGGTCGCCCCGGACGGCGATAGAGAGGTCCTCGCCGGCGTCGGCGTCGGCCCGCGGGGGCTCCTCGACGAGCCACTCGACGAGCGCGAACGACACGAGCGCGCCGACGACCGCGACGGCGAACGCGGCGTCGAACCCGAACCGCGTCAGCACCACGCCGGCGACAATCGGACCGAACCCGAACCCGATCAGCCGGAAGGTGTTGAACACGCCGAAGTTGTTCCCGCGGGTGTCGGTCGTCCCGAGTTCGTTCACGAGCGCGACCGTCGCGGGAACCGTGAGCGCGGCGCCGACGCCCTGGAGGGCGCGCAACACCAGCACCAACCGGTAGTCCGAGACGAACGAGTAGGCGCCCGAGGCGACCGCGAGCAGCGCGAGCCCGCCGAGGATGAACGGCTTCCGGACGCCGGCGCGGTCGGAGAGCCGGCCGGACAGCGGCTGGAGGAAGCTGTTCAGGAACCCGAACATCGAGAGCACGAGCCCGATGAGCAGCGCGGGCGTGACCACCAGCACGTCGACGCCCGCCACGGCCAACTGGCCGGTGAACGAGTCGACGGCGACTCGACCCTCCGCGCCGATGTACGCCGGAAGCACGACGATGAGAAAGGAGTTGCCGAGCGCGTCGGCCATCCGCGCCATCGCCAACACCAGCACCCGCCGGTCGGTGTCGAAAACCCCCATCATCACTCGTCTCGAACGCGCGGGGCTTGACAGTTCGGGAGCAGGCACGCCACACGGGGAACACGCACCCGCAGTCGGACGGCACGCGCCAATCGGTCCCGACCGCGAATCCGAATCTGACGGGTTACGCCCCAGCGACGCGGCCGGCGAACCCAGTCAGCCCGAGCACGACGGCCGAAACACGGCGCTTAACATCCGGGCCGCGCTAGCCGACGACTATGGAGTTCTGCGACGACTGCGGCTCGATGATGAAAGCCGAAGACGAGCTCTGGGTGTGTGGGAGCTGCGGGAACAAGCAGCCGAAGGACCCGAACGCCAGCTTCGTCGTCACCGAAGGGCAAGAAGAGACCGAGATAGTCGACGTCAGCGACGCCGAAGACAGGGGTCTCCCCACCACGGAGGTCGTCTGCCCCCAGTGTGAGAACGACAGCGCGCACTGGTACATGCAGCAGATTCGCTCCGCCGACGAATCCGAGACGCGCTTTTTCATCTGCACCGAGTGCGAACACCGCTGGCGCGAAGACGACAACTAGAGACGGACCGTTTTACTCGTCGGATGCGCTCGCTCCGCTCGCGCACCTCTCTGCTCACGGGTGCGCAGCGCCCGTTCGCACGGCCAGCGAGACCGGAGGTCTCGCTCGGCTCGCAAAAAGCTACGCTAAAAACGTCCCGCGCTCACTTCGTTCGCGCGGTGAAACCCTCGCTTCGCCCGGGTATGCTTCCCCACAACGGAACGTCAGTCGATGCCTCCTAGCCGGACATTCAAATACGAGGCCAGGACCAGCCGCGGCTGTGCAGTAATCGAGTGCGGGGTGGTCGCAGCGGGAAGGCGGCGAGCCGCCCCCAGAGAAGCAGCCGCCGGACAGCCCTACTCGTTGCGCGCGACCGTCAGGTAGCCCGTGTGGCCGACGCCCGCCGTCGAGGGCCGCGACCCCCGGTCGTCGAAGTCCATCTCGCGCTGGATGGTCTCCGTCGTCTCGACGCCCGACAGGCCCGCCTCCCGGGCCGCGTCGGCCGTCTCCTTCGCCGACTCGACGAACGGCGAGTAGACCGCGACGTAGCCGCCCGAGACCAGCAGGTCGTCGGCCTCCGCGACAATCTCGGGGGCGTTCTGCGTGTCCAGCGTGAGCACGTCGAACCCGGAGAGGTCGTCGAGGTGCTCCGTGAGGTCGCCCGTCCGCACGTCGACGGTGTCCGCGACGCCCGCGAGTTCCATGTTCTCCCGGGAGACGTCGGCGAACTCCGCGTCGCGCTCGTAGGTCACCACGTCCGCGCCCAGCCGCCCCAGGTAGGCGGCGAGCACGCCGGTGCCCGTGCCGGCGTCGAGCACGCGGTCTGTCCGCGACGCGCCCGTGAAGCCGACGACCAGTCCCACGTCCTTCGGCATCATCGGCGCGCCCGTCCGTTCGAGGTGATTGAACAGGTCCGGGCCGCGCAGCTCTCGGACCGTGAACGGCTCTCCCAGATGCGTCTCGACGACTTCGCCGGGCTCGGGGTCTTCGGGCGCCTCCACGACCCCGAGGTCCGTGTGGAGTTCCTCGCCGGGCGACACGAGGAACTCTCGGTCGCCCCGCACTAGCAGCATCACTCGAGGTGCTCGATGGCCGCCGCCAGGTCGCCGTCCGCGGCCTCCAGCGCCTCGCGGGCCTCGTCCTCCGGGACGCCGGCCCGCTGCACGACGATATCGACGTCGCCCTGCGGGATGCCCTCGTCGCCGTCGGCAGACTCGGCTTCGTCGTCATCGGCTTCGCCGTCACCGCTCTCGACGGCGCCCGCCGCTGCCTCGCGCTCGCTCGGGTCGCCGAGAATCTGGTAGGTCTCCTGGCCGCGGGCGTCCATCTTCGTGACGTCCGGGCTCGAGAAGACGAGCTCGCTGCCGTCCTCCAGCGAGATGACGACCTCGGTGGCGTCGAGTTCGTCGACGTCGATACCCATCTGTTCCATCATCTGCTGCATCTTCCGGGGGTTCATGCCGCCGCCTCCAAACATGGGTAGAAGCTCGCGTCGCGGGAAGAAAAACCCCACGCAGTTGCCGCGGCTGCCGGCAGCCCGGAGCGGCCGCTCGCCACCTCCGTCGGGCCGTGTGGCTTTGGTGGTGCAGTCCGAATGCTCGGATATGGAGGACGCACCGCCCGGTCCGCGCGGGGAACCGCTGTTCGGGAGTAGCCGACAGTACGCCGACGACCCGCTGTCGTTCCTCGAAGCCGTCGAGGGCGCGTACGACGGTGTCGCCGCCTTCGACATGGGACCGATGGAGACGTACGTGGTGACCGACCCGTCGCTCGTCGAGCGCGTGCTCGTCAGCGGCGCGGACCGGTTCCGGAAGCCGGACTTCCAGGCCGACGCCATCGGAGACCTCCTCGGCGACGGGCTGCTGTTGAGCGAGGGCGAGACGTGGGAGCGCCAGCGGCGGCTCGCCAACCCCGCGTTCTCGATGGCTCGGGTCGCGGGGTTCGACGAGGCCATCGTCGACCACGCGACAGAGCGGGTGGGCGGCTGGCCGGTCGAGGAGACCATCGACGTCGAAGCGGAGATGACCCACGTCACCCTCGACGTGATTCTGGACGTCATGCTCGGGGTGTCGCTGCCCGACGAGCGCGTCGACGCCATCGGGGAGGCCCTGGAGCCGGTCGGCGCGCGGTTCGAGCCGGACCCGGTTCGGTTCGCAGCGCCAGAGTGGCTGCCGCTACCCGACGACGGTGAGTACGCCGCTGCCGTCGACGCGCTCGACGCAGTCGTCGACGACATCGTCGCCGCGCGCGAGGGCACGGCCGGCGGGGACGAAGACGGGCGGATGGACCTCCTGTCGGTCCTGTTACGCGCTCGCGACCGCGGCGAACAGTCCCCCGAGCGCCTCCGGGACGAGGTGACGACGACGCTGCTCGCCGGCCACGACACCACGGCGTTGACGCTGACGTACACGTGGTTCCTGCTGTCGGAGCACCCCGACGCGGAGCGCCGGCTCCACGAGGAGCTGGACGACGCGCTGGCCGACGGCGAGGCGCCGACCATCGACGACGTCCGAGACCTCGACTACCTCGACTGGGTGATTCACGAGGCGATGCGGCTGTACCCACCGGTGTACAACGTCTTCCGGACGCCGACCGAGCCGGTGGAGCTGGCCGGCTATCGAGTGCCACCGGGGGCGCCGATCATGCTGCCGCAGTGGGCACTCCACCGGTCGCCCGAACACTGGGCGGACCCGGAGGCGTTCGACCCGGAGCGGTGGCGGTCCGAGCGGCGCGCCGACCGGCCGCGGTTCGCGTACTTCCCGTTCGGTGGCGGCCCCCGGCACTGCATCGGGAAGCATCTGGCGCTCCTCGAAGCGAAACTCATCGTCGCCACTGTCGCCAGCGACTACCGGCTCCGGTTCGAGGGGGAGCCGCCGCTGTCGTTCGTCCCGTCGTTGACGCTGCACCCCGAGGAGGAGATGACGATGCGGGTCGAGCCGCGCTAGTCGTCGGCTTCGACGCCGGCGCGCACTTTCACCGCCATGCCGGCGTCGAAGTCCAGCATCGACTGGGCGTCGAGTTCGGCGCGACCGACGGCGAGCAGGTCGCCGTTCTCGTGGACGACTGCGAGTTCGTCGCCCTGGCGGGCGTCGCCGTCGACGGCCTGCACGAACTTCGCGAAGACGTTCTTGCCGTCGCGGACGAACGGCTCGCTCTCGTCGCCGACGACCACGCGCGCCGCCGGGTAGTCGAGTGCGTCGGCGAGCCGCCGGCCGCCGGCCGGGCCGAGCGTCAGCCGGCCGTCCATGCCGACGGAGACCAGCCGCTGGCCGTCGGCCCGTGCGACCTGCTGGGGGCGGCCGGTCGTCGACCGCCGCACCCGGAAGTCCTCGTCGTCGGGGAACAGCGCCCGGCCGGCGCCCGCGCCGTACTGGTAGGCGGCGACGGTTCGGAGCGCCGGGATGCCCGCGTCCTGCATGCCCCGGAGTCGGCGGCCCGCGCGTAAAGCCGCTTCGAGAGCGAGTGAATGCGTTTATGTGGTGTGGGTCGCAACGCCAGGGTATGAACGACACCACCAAAATCGGCGTCGCGGGCGTGCTGCTGCTCGCGAGCGCCGCGTTGCTGCTGTGGTCGAGTCTGACGCCGACGGCGACGACGACACTGCTGGTCGCTGCCGGGCTCGCGACGACGGGGCTCGCCGCCGGCTCCCTCCTGATGGGGAGCACCGGCACCGACGGCCGCGTCGTCTAGAGGAGGAACGTCTCTTCTCGCTCGCTGAGGTCGACGAACGCATCCGCCGCGTCGTCTAGAGGAGGAACGTCTCTTCTCGCTCGCTGAGGTCGACGAACGCGTCCGCCGCGTCGACCAGTTCGTCCGCCGTCGACTCGTCGAACGCCATCACTTCGACGCGGACGCCCTCGTGGCGGAGGTGGTGGCAGAGCCGGGAGAAGTCGCCGTCGCCGGTGCAGAGCACGACGGTGTCGACGTGGTCGGCCAGAGAGACGGCGTCGAGGCTCATGCCGACGTCCCAGTCGGCTTTCTTGGAGCCGTCGCCGAACGTCTTGATGTCCTTGATTTTCGTCTCGAAGCCGATGTCGCGGAGCGCGTCGAAGAAGGAGTCCTCGTCCTCGGCCTGCGCGCGGATGACGTACGCGATGGCGCGGGTGAGCTGCCGGCCCTGGACGGCTTTCTCGAGGAGCGACGAGTAGTCGATGTTCTGCGAGTAGACGCTCTGTGCGGAGTGATAGAGGTTCTGTGAGTCCGCGAGAACAGCGACCCGCTGACCGGGCTGTATCGGAGGCATACACCGAGTTCGTGGACGCACTGCCTTGAATGTACGTCAGGCGGGGGGCGCGTCGTGGCGGGCGACCGCCAGGGTGTCGGGGTCGAGCGTGTAGTAGGACTCCCAGACGGGTTCGAGGCCGACGACGTGGGTGTCGCCGTAGTCGCTCTCGGCGTGCTGGTGGTGGTGGCCGACGAGGCAGACGTCGGGGTCGAGGGCGTCGAGAATCTCGTCGATGTACTGGCAGCCGACCTCGTAGTCCTCCTCGACGGGGAGGCCGTTCGGGGCTTCGTGCGCGAGGAAGACGTCGACGTCGTCGAGCTGTTTGGCGTCCTCGACGTCGTCGCGGACGAAGTGGCGGCGGCGGTCGCCGCGGAGGACGGCCCGGGGTTTGTCGAACTGGGTGGGCGCGTAGTTCCCGGAGAGTCCGGCGACTCGGAGGCCTTCGACGGTCTCGGCGGTGCTGTGCAGCAGCGTGACGTTCGAGACGGCTTCGCTCTCGACGCGGCCGTTCCGGAGCGCGTCGATGGTGTCGAAGTCCTCGTTGTTCCCGCCGATGAAGTACGTCTGGTAGGGGACGTCGTAGTACATGAGGTCGCCGGCCTGGACCGCGACCGATTCGTCGGCGGCCCGGTAGGCGGCGAACAGCGCGCGGCGACGTCCGGGGGTGGTTGCGTGTGCGTCTCCGAGGACCAGCATTCACTGACAGGTGGGCCAGAGTCGGCAAAAAACCCGCGGAACGTCGACAGCGGCAACTGCCGTCGGCGACGACAGACATATGTGGGCGGGGCTGCCACGCGGTAGTATGACCGACGCTCCCACTCTCGTCGCCGCTGCCGCCGGGAGCGTCGCCGCCGCTTTCTCCGGGAAACGCAAATTCACACCTGTCCGGTAGGCTCTCTGCGGGCGTGGCACCCCCGTGGCGGGCGTCTCGTTGTCCGCACAGTTCCCGAACTCAGCGTTTCCCACCCAGATGACGTACACACCACTCGACGGCGTCCTCCCCGCGATGACGACGCCGTTCACCGACGACGGACGTATCGACTTCGACCGACTGCGCGCACACGCCCGCCGCCTCGTCGACCGGGGCGTCGACGGGGTGGTTCCCGTCGGCACCACCGGCGAGAGCGCGACCCTGACCCACGACGAGCACGTGGATGTCGTGGCGGCCGTCGCCGACGAGGTCGGCGGCGAGGTACCGGTCGTCGCGGGCGCCGGCAGCAACTCCACCCACGAGGCCGTCGGCCTCGCCGGGCGCTCCGTGGACGCGGGCGCCGACGCCCTGTTGCTCATCTCGCCGTACTACAACCGTCCCGAACCCGAGGGGATGGAGGCCCACTACCGGGAGATCGCCGACCGAATCGACGCGCCCCAGATAGTCTACAACGTCCCGTCGCGGACCGGCCGGAGCGTCGACGTGGACACCGTGGCGTCGCTTGCGAGCCACGACCGCATCGTCGGCTACAAGGCCGCCAGCGGCGACGTGGCGCGCGTCAGCGAGGTCGTCGAGCGCACCCGCGGCGAGGCGTTCTCGGTGCTCTCCGGGGACGACGCGCTCACGCTACCCGTCTGCTCCGTGGGCGGCCGGGGCGCCATCAGCGTCACCGCGAACGTCGAACCGGAGCGCGTGAGCGAGGTCGTCTGGAGCGCCGTCGACGGCGACTACGAGCGCGCCCGCGAGGTCCACCACGGCCTCGCGCCGCTACACCGCGCGCTGTTCCTGGAGTCGAACCCGATTCCGGTGAAGGCCGCCCAGGAGATTCGCGGGCACGGCCCGGCGAACTACCGGTCGCCGCTGTCCGAACTCGGCGACGAGGCCCGCGAAGCACTCGAAGCCGCACTGGACGGAGTCTCCGAGCCGGGGGTGTCGGCATGAGCGTCGGCGTGACCGGCGCCGACGGCCGGATGGGGCGAGTGGTCCGCGAGGTGCTGGAAGCCCGGGGCGTCGAGGTGGCGTTCGCCGCCGCCCGCGACCCCGAGGGGGTCGGGGCGCTGGACGACGAAGCCGAGTTCGCCGGCCTGCTGGACCGGCGTGAGCCCGACGCCGTCGTCGACTTCACGACGCCCGAGGCGACCGTTCGGTACGCCGAGGCGTGCGCGGGCGCCGGCGTCCCGCTCGTGACGGGGACGACGGGCTTCGACGGGGACCAGCGGGCCGCGCTGCGTGCGGCCGGCGACTCGACGCCGGTGCTCGTCGGCGCGAACTTCTCTCGTGGTATCCAGGCGCTGCTCTCGGTCGTCGAGGAGGCGGCCGGCGCGCTCCCCGAGTACGACGTGGAGGTGACGGAGACCCACCACAGCGGGAAGGTCGACGCGCCGAGCGGCACCGCCGACCTCCTCCTCGACCGAATCGAGGCCGAGCGCGGCGCGAGCGAGCGCGTCCACGGCCGGGAGGGCGACCAGCCCCGGAGCGAGAGCGAGGTCGGCGTCCACGCGCGACGGGCGGGCGACGTGACCGGCGAGCACGAGGTGCTGCTCGCGGGCAACAGCGAGGTGCTGGAACTGACCCACCGCGCCGGCGACCGGCGCGTGTTCGCCGAGGGCGCGGTGGACGCGGCGGCGTGGCTGGCGGGCCAGCCGGCGGGCTACTACGAGTTCTCGGAGGTGGCTGCGGACGTATGAGTCTGGAAACCGAGATTCGAGAGCTGTGGCAGCGACACGAAACTGGCGACCTCTCGGTCGACTCGGCGACGGCCGACGACGCCGACACGCTCGATGCCTTCCTCGACGCTCTGGAGGCGGGTGACGTGCGTGCGGCCGAGAAGGAGGGCGGCGACTGGGGAGCCGTCGAGTGGGTGAAGCGCGGCGTCCTCCTGAACTTCGCGCTCCGGGAGACCACCCAGCGGGAGTACGGCGACGTGGCCTACCACGACGTGCTGCCGCTTCGGGACACCGCCGACCTGCTGGAGCGCGGCACCCGGAACACGCCCGACGGGACCGTGCTGCGGCGGGGCGCCCACGTCGGCGACGACTGCATCTTGATGTCGCCGTCGTTCGTGAACGTCGGGGCCCGGGTCGGGGACGGTACGCTCGTCGACTCCTGTGACACCGTCGGCTCCTGCGCGCAGATCGGCGCGGGCGTGAAGCTCGGCGCGAACACCCTGATTGGGGGCGTCCTGGAACCGGTCGAGGACGCGCCCGTGGTCGTCGAGGACGGCGTCTCCCTGGGCGCGGGCTGCCGGGTCACCTCCGGGTTCGTCGTCAGCGAGGACTCGGTGGTGGGTGAGAACACGCTGCTGACGCCCCGCATTCCCGTCTACGACCTCGTCGAGGACGAAGTCGTCTACGGCGAACTGCCGGCGGAGCGCCGGGCGTTCACGCGCTACGTGGAGTCCTCGGTCGGCGACCACGAGCTCTTCGACGGCGGCGCGTACAAGCCGGCCGTCGTCGCGATGGACCTCGAAGCACAGACGCTGGACGCGACCCAGCGCGAGGAGGTGCTGCGGTCGTGACGACGCCGGACGCGGCCGAGAGCGGAGACGTACGACGGCTCGCGGACTGGGCCGGCGACCGCCTGCGCTCGCTGGCGGGCGAGTACGGCACGCCGCTGTACGTCCAGGATCTCGACCGCGTCCGCGCGAACTACGAGCGCGTCGCCGCGGCGTTCCCGGACGCCGACGTGCTGTACGCCGTGAAGGCCAACGCCGGCCGCAGCGTGCTCGAAGCCCTCCGGGAAGCGGGAGCGGGCGCCGAGTGCGCGTCCGCCGGGGAGGTCTCGCGGGCGCTCGACGCCGGCTTCGAGCCGTCGGACGTCCACTACACGGCCGTCAATCCGCCCGCCCGCGACCTCGATTACGTCCTCGACGCCGCGCCCGAGGCGACGGTCGTGGTGGGCGCTCGGGACGCCGTCGACCGCCTCGCGGAGCGCGGCTTCGGCGGCCGGCTCGCGCTGCGCGTCCACCCCGGCGTCGGCGCGGGCCACAGCGACGAGGTGGCGACCGGCGCGGACGCGAAGTTCGGCGTCCCCCACGACCGCGCGGCGGCCGTGCTCCGGCGGGCGGACGCGCGCGGCTTCGACGTGGTCGGCGTCCACGCGCACGTCGGCAGCGGGATGCTCTCCGAGAGCGACGTGGCCGCCCACCGCGAGGTCGTCGAGCGCCTCGCCGAGGTCGCCCGCGAGGCGCCCGTCGAACTGGAGTTCGTAGACGTTGGCGGCGGCTTCGGCGTCCCCTACCGCCCCGACGAGGACCCGCTGGACCTCGACGCGGTCGCGGACGCCACCCGGGACGCGCTCGCGGACGTGGACGCCGAACTGGTCGTCGAGCCCGGGCGCTTTTTCGTCGCGGACGCGGGCGTCCTGCTGACCGAAGTGAACACCGTCAAGCGCACCGACGGCCCGACGCTCGCGGGCGTGGACGCCGGCATGACGACGCTGCTGCGGCCCGCGCTCTACGGCGCCCACCACGAGGTGCGCGCGCTCGCCCGCGACGCCCACGACCGCCCCGCCCGCACAGTTACGGTGGTCGGGCCCATCTGTGAGAGCACAGACGTTCTCGCGGAGCGCCGCCGGCTCCCGCGGCCGGAGCGCGGCGACCTGCTCGCGGTCGGGAACGCGGGCGCCTACGGCGTCGAGATGGCGTCCCAGTACAACTCCCGGCCGCGGCCCGCGGTCGCCGTCCTCGACGGCGGCGACGACCGCCTCGCCCGCGAACGCGACTCGCTGTCCGACCTCACCACCCCAGAACGATGATTCCCGTACCCGCCCCACAACGATGATTCCCTACGAACGATACCACGGCACCGGCAACGACTTCGCAATCGTCGACGCGTCCAACTACGTCCCCGACCGCGGGGCGTTCGCCGAGCGGCTCTGCGCCGACCTCGGCATCGACGGCGTGCTGTTCCTCGCGCTGGAGGACCGCTACACGCCGCCGCGCGCGGTGATGACGCTGCGCCAGCCCGACGGCTCCACCGCGGACATGTGCGGGAACGGCGCGCGCTGCGCCGCCCGCTGGGTCGCCGAGCAGACCGACGCCGACTCGGTGATGTTGGACACGCAGGCGGGGACGCGGCGCGCCGACCTCGACGGCGCGGAGGTCACCGTCGAGATGGGCGAGCCGTCGTTCGCGGCCCGCGAGGTGCCGGCGTTCCGCGACGAGCCGATGGAGCGCGAGGAGCTCGCGGGCTACGAGGTCACCGCCGTGAACACGGGCGTCCCCCACGCGGTCGCGTTCGTCGACGACGTCGACGACGTGGACATCGACGCCGACGCGCCCGCCATCCGCCACCACGAGGCGTTCCCGGAGGGCGCGAACGTGACGTTCGCGTCGCCGGACAGCGAGGACGCGTTCCGCCAGCGGACGTTCGAGCGCGGCGTCGAGGGCGAGACCGACTCCTGCGGGACGGGCGCGGTCGCGGTCGCCGCCGTGGCGCGCCGCGAGGGGCGCTGCGGGGACCGCGTGGCCGTCCGACCGCCGGGCGGGGAGCTCCGCGTCGACCTCTCGGGAGGCACCGCGACGCTTCGCGGCCCCACCGAGCACGAGCTCGACGGGGAAGCCGAGGCCGTCGCCGCGCGCCAGCTCGATGCCTGAGTCGGACTCGTTCTCCGCGCTGGCGTTCCACGAGCGCGCCGTCCGCACGCCCTCCCACGAGGACGTGACGGAGATGCGCGAGCTACTGGTCGAGACGCTGCGCGAGCACGGCGTCGACCCTGCGGTCGACGGCGCCGGGAACGTGCTCGCGTCGAAGGGGACCGGGCGGCCCCACTACGTTCTGAACACGCACATCGACACCGTGCCGCCGCACGTCGAGTTCGCGCGGGACGGCGACACGGTCGAGGGGCGGGGCGCGTGCGACGCGAAGGGACCGCTGGCCGCGCTGCTCGCGGCGTTCTTCGCGGTCGACGCGGAGGACGGCCGCGTGACGCTGGCGGTGACGCCCGACGAGGAGACGGACTCGACGGGCGCGGCCGCCCTTGACCTCGACGCGGACGGCTTCGTCGTCGGCGAACCCACGAACCTCGACGCCTGCACGAGCGCCCGCGGCCGGTTTCAGGGAACCATCGAACTCACGGGCGAGGGCGCGCACGCCGCCGAACCGGGCACGGGCGCGAACGCCGTCGCCGCCGCCGAGCACGCGCTCGAAGCGGTTCGGACCTACGACGCCGCCCGTGGTGCCGCCGAGCATCCCGAACTCGGGCCGCCGACGCTCACCCCGACGCGGATTTCGGGCGGGGACGCCGCGAACCGCGTGCCCGACGAGTGCACGGTGACCTTCGACCGGCGGACGGTCCCGCCGGAGACGCAGTCGGAGTTCTTCGACGGCTTCGCAGCGCACGTCCGCGAGGCCGTGCCGGAGCAGGTCGGCGTCGCCGTCGAGCCCGCCGAGCGGGAGACGCCGTTCCTCGAAGCGTTCGACACGCCCGCCGACAGCGCGGTCGTCGAGGCGCTCGTCGGCGCGGGCGCGGGGAGCGCGCGGCCGTTCGGCGCCGCGACGGAGGCGTCGTACTTCGCGGCGGACGCGCCCACCGTCGTCTTCGGACCGGGCGTGCTCGCCGACGACGAGGGGCCGGTCGCGCACGCACAACGCGAGTACGTACGCCGGTCCGACGTCGAGCGCGCCGCCGAGATTCTGACGGGCGCGCTGGACGAACTCGTCTAACCGAAGAAGACGTCCGCGAGGTCCGCGCCGCGCGAGTCCACGTCCGCGTACAGCTCCGTGTAGCCGCAGGACGTGCACGTCACCGTCTGGAAGTTGTTCGTCTGGATGTCGAACATCTTCGAGAGGCCGGAGCCGGTCGTGGAGATGGAGCCGACGTCGACTTCGTCGTGGCCGCACTTCGGACAGCCGTCGCGGTCGCTCTGTGGTGGGGACATGCGTGGCGCTGGGCGGCGACGCGACATAAGCTTTCAGGGAGGCGTCAGGCGTCGCGCGCGATGTCGCCCGCGATTCCGGTGTAGGTGGCGGGCGTGAGCGCGAGCAGTTCCTCGCGCACCGACTCGGAGACGTCCAGTTCCGCGAAGAGGTCGTGGAAGTCCTCGATGGTGACGCGCTCGCCGCGCGTGAGCTCTTTGACGCGCTCGTAGGCGTCGCCGTGGCCCTCGCGGCGCAGAATCGTCTGGACGGCCTCCCCGATGACCTCGGGGTTGGCTTCGAGGTCCTCGCGCATCACGGCCTCGTTGGGCGCGACCTTCCCGAGGCCGCTCTGGAGCTTCGAGTACGCGAGCAGGCAGTAGGCTAGCGACGCGCCGATGTTGCGCTTGACCGTGGAGTCCGAGAGGTCCCGTTGGAGGCGGCTCGTCGAGAGGTAGTCCGCGAGGAAACCGAGGTCGCTGTTGGCCTTCGAGAGGTTGCCCTCGGCGTTCTCGAAGTCGATGGGGTTGACCTTATGCGGCATCGTGGAGGAGCCGGTCTCGGACTTGGCGGCGTCCTGCCCGAGGTAGCGCTGGGAGACGTACAGCCAGACGTCTCGCGAGAGGTCCACGAGGACGCCGTTGACGCGGGTGAGCGCGTCGAACAGCGCGCCGAAGTCGTCGCTGGGGTTCACCTGCGTCGTGGGTTCGACGTACTCTAAGCCGAGTCCCTCGACGAACTCCCGGGAGAACGCGCGCCAGTCCACGTCCGGGAACGCGGCGTGGTGGGCGGCCCACGTGCCGGAGGCGCCCGCGAGCTTCCCCGCGAGGCCGTCCGCGGCTTCCTCGACGCTCGCGGTCGCGCGGCCGAGGCGTGCAGCGTAGACGGCCATCTCCTTGCCAAACGTCGTGGGGGTCGCGGGCTGGCCGTGGGTGCGCGCGAGCATCGGGAGGTCGGCGTAGTCGTGGGCGAACTCGACGAGCGCGTCCCGAATCTCCCGAAGCTCGGGCACGAGCACGTCCGCGACGGCGGGCTTGACGAGCAGGCGGTGCGCGAGGTTGTTCACGTCCTCGCTGGTGAGCGCGAAGTGAATCCACGGGTGGGCGCGCTCGGGGGCGTGCTCGCGGACGAAATACTCGACGGCCTTCACGTCGTGGTTGGTGGCGTCGTAGCCGCGCGCGCCCTCCGTCTCGATGGCCTTCACGAGCGCGGCGTCCTCGTCGTCGAAGGCCTCGTAGGCCGCGCGCAGGCGGTCTCGCTCGTCGTCGGTGAGGTCGAGGTCGACGGCTTCGAGGTCCGCGAGCGCGAGCAGGTACTCGACTTCGACGCGGACGCGAGCGCCCATTAGCGCGGCCTCGCTGGCGTACTCGCGGAGCGGTGCGGTGCGCCCGGCGTAGCGGCCGTCCAGCGGCGTCACGGCGTGGAGAGCGTGGGTGTTGGTCATGCCTCGGAGTGGCCGCGCTCGCGGCAAAAGCCTGCCGGTCGAGCCGACCACGAGCGTGCATACTATTCCGATAGTACCGGCAGTAGTCGCGCGTTTCTATGCCAGTTCGTGCATACTTCCCGGGCGCGAACCGCAACCACTTTGCCCGCGGACGCCGCCTGGTGAGACATGACGAACGTAGCCGGTCTGGCCAGCAACCGCGGCCGAAACCTCCTGCACATCGACGACCTGCGGCCCGGCGGCGCGGACCTCGCCGTCGTGCTCGCGGACGACCCGGACGCGCCCGTCCTCGACGCGGCGGACGCCCGGGACATCCCCACGGAAGTCGTCGAGCACCGCGACGGCGAGTCGCGGCGCGACCACGAGCACCGCGTCGTCGACGCCCTCGACGACTACGACGTGGACCTCGTCTGCCTCGACGGCTACATGCGCGTGCTCTCGGAGGCGTTCCTCGACGCGACGCCGCTCACGCTGAACGTCCACCCGAGCCTCCTGCCGTCGTTCCCGGGCGCGGACGCTCACGAGCAAGTGCTGGACGCCGAGGTGTCCGTGACGGGCTGCACCGTCCACGTCGTGACGAACGCCGTCGCGGAGGACGGGAGCGTCCGCACCGAGGACGTGGACGCCGGCCCCATCGTCACGCAGGAGCCGGTCCCCGTCTACGACGGCGACGACGCCGGCGACCTCAAGGAGCGCGTGCTCTACGACGCCGAGTTCGAAGCCTACCCGCGTGCGGTCCGCTGGGCGGCGAACGGCGACCTCGACGTCTCCGACGACGGCGTCACCGTCGAGGCCGACGAGAGCGGCGACTTCCCGGTGCGCCGGCTCGTGAGCAACGACCGTGACAGCGACCTCCGGTACGGCGAGAACCCCCATCAGGACGCCGCGCTCTACCGCGACGACACCTGCGAGGAGGCCAGCGTCGTCCACGCCGACCAACTGAACGAGGGCGCGAAGGCGCTGTCGTACAACAACTACAACGACGCCGACGCCGCGCTCAACCTCATCAAGGAGTTCGACCAGCCCGCGGCCGCCGTCATCAAGCACACCAACCCCGCGGGCGCCGCGGTCGCGGAGACGCTCGCGGACGCCTACGCGGACGCGCTGTCGACGGACGCGAAGAGCGCGTTCGGCGGCATCGTCGCGCTCAACCGCGAGTGCGACGCCGAGACCGCGGAGCTGGTCGCGGACTCGTTCAAGGAGGTCGTCGTCGCGCCCGGCTACACCGACGGCGCGCTCGACGTGCTCACCGCGAAGGACAACCTCCGCGTGCTCGAAACCGGCCCGCTCGGCGAGGTCACGGAAACCGTCACGGAGAAGCCGCTGGTCGGCGGCCGCCTCGTGCAGGAACGGGACCTCTGGGCGCCCGACCGCGAGGACCTCGAAGTCGTCACGGAGCGCGCGCCCACCGACGAGGAGATGGAGACGATGCTGTTCGCGTGGCGCGTGCTCAAGCACGTCAAGTCCAACGGCATCCTGTTCGCCGACGGCACCGAAACCGTCGGCCTCGGTGTCGGACAGGTCTCCCGCGTGGACGCCGTCGAGCTCGCCGCGAAGAAGTCCGAGCGCGACGCCAACGGCAAGGACGCCGACGGCGCCGTGATGGCCTCGGACGCGTTCTTCCCGTTCCCGGACGGCATCGAGGCCGCCGCCGACGCGGGCGTCGAGGCCGTGATTCAGCCCGGCGGCTCCGTCAACGACGACGACGTCATCGAGGCCGCCGACGAGCACGGGATGGCGATGGTGTTCACCGGCCACCGCACGTTCCGCCACGACTGAACGAGATTACGCCGCGTCCCGGACTCGCGGTGCGAAAAGGGGCAGCGGAGCGCCAGCGGGCTGACACAGGCACCGGGGTGATGGGGGAGTTCCGGCGTCGGTGGCGCTCCACGCGGCAGTGACGAGCGGCGCCGTCAAGTCGATTTGGGAAACACAAACGCTCGTTTGAGTTACTGTCCTACTCGAAGGCGACCGTCGCGGTGGCGTCGTCGTGGCCGTAATCGATTGCCACGTCGAAGGTGTCGCCGTCGGCGGCGGGCGCGGTCACGCTGAACGCCAGCGTCTCGGTCGTGCTGGCGGCGACGTCGCGGGCGAACCGGGACGGCGCGCCGGCGGTGCCTTCGACGACGCCGCGGAACGTCAGCGCGTCGCCGGCGTTGGTCACGTCGAGTTCGAGCGTGAAGCTGTCGCCCGGCGCGACCGACTCGGGCGCGCGCAGCTCGGTCACCTCGTAGTCGACGCTCTGCGTAATCGCCTCGATACCGCGGGCGTTCAGCTCCCACGTCGCGGTCGTCCCGTCGGCGTCCAGTTCGACGGTCGCGCCGTACGGCGTGACGTCCGTCGGGACGGCGAACGCCGCTTGGAAGCGCGCGCGGCCGCCGCCGATGGGGAACAGCGGGTCGGTGAAGCTGTGCTCGCCGTTGAGCGTGAGCGTGACGTTGTCCGCGACGAACGACCGGTAGTCGTCGATGCCGTCCGGCGCGAACGTCACCGTGACGTAGCGGCCGTCCGCGACCGAGTGGACTTGGTCGTCGCCGTCGCCGCGCGTGGCGACGAACGCGGTCGCGCCGACGCCGGCGACCGACAGCGACCCGCCGTCCGCGAGGTCGACGCCGTCGCCGACCGCCAGCGGGCCGGCGTCCGTGGTCTCCGTCGCCGTCTCGTCGCTCCCGGTGGGTGCGCTCAGACAGCCGGCGAGTCCGAGCGGCGCGCCGGCCGCGATGCCTGCGATGAACTGTCGTCGCTGCATGTCCGAGGCTTCCCCTGCACGGGCAAGTGGGTTGGGAAACGCGAACCCTCGAACCCCGTTGCCGTCCCCCAAATTCTCCGTCGCTGAGGGGAGCGGTCGCGGCGGCGCGCGTGTGCGTCCGACAGCCTAAAGCGGGCCGCAACGCTCGAAACGGGTATGCGATACGACGAGGCGGCGAACTTCCTGCTGGACCTCCGCCGCTACCGGCCCAAGCCCGGGACGGACTCGACGGCGGACCTGCTGGCCGCGCTCGGCGACCCCCACGAGGGCCCGCGGTACGTGCAGGTCGCGGGGTCGAACGGGAAGGGGTCGACCGCGCGCCTGCTCGAATCCGTGCTCCGGGAGGCCGGCCTCGACGTCGGCCTGTACACGTCCCCGCACCTCGACGACGTGCGCGAGCGCGTCACCGTCGACGGCCGCCGGCTGTCGGAGGCGGCGCTGACGGAGTTCGTCGAGGAGATTCGGCCGCACGTGAACGAGCGCGCGGCGAACGGGGACGCGCCGACATTCTTCGAGGCGGTGACCGCGATGGCGCTGTGGCAGTTCGGCCGCGAGGACGTGGACGTGGCGGTCCTCGAAGTCGGCATCGGCGGGCGCTACGACGCCACCAGCGTCGTCGACCCCGCCGCGAGCGCGGTCACGTCGGTGAGCCTCGAACACACGAGCGTGCTCGGGGACACGGTCGAAGAAATCGCCCGCGACAAGGCCCACGTCGCGCCCGCGTCGAACCCGCTGGTGACGGCGACGACGGGCGACGCCCTCGACGCGGTGCGCGACCACGCGGGCGACGTGGTGACCGTCGGCGACGACGGCGACGTGCAGGCGTCCTACGAGGGCCGCACGAACCACACGGAGGCCGCCGTCTCGCTTTCCGGCGCGGACTGGAGCGCGGACGCGCGGATTCCCCTGCTGGGGTCGTTTCAGGCGCAAAACGCGGGCGTCGCGGCGGCGCTCGCCCGGCAGGTCGCTGACGTGGACGAACCCACGCTCGAACGCGGCCTGCGGAAGGCCCACTGGCCGGGGCGCTTCGAGGTGATGAGCGCGGCCCCGGTGACGGTGCTGGACGGCGCGCACAACCCCGCTGCCTGCGAGGCGCTGGCGGGGACGCTGGCGGAGTTCGACTACGACGACCTCCACTGCGTGTTCGGCGCGATGCACGACAAGGACCACCGCGGGATGGCGGCGGCGCTGCCGACGCCCGACCGCGTGTGGGCCTGCGAGCCCGACTCCGAGCGGGCGGAGGACGCGGACGTGCTCGCCACGGTGTTCGACGACGCGGGCGCTGACGCGACGGTCACGCGCTCCGTTGAGGCGGCGCTCGCCGACGCGCTCGACGCCGCCGGCGAGGACGACCTCGTTGTCGTCACGGGGTCGCTGTTCGCGGTCGCGGAGGCCCGCAAGCGCTGGACGCGCACGAACGTCCGGAAGGACGTGGACAGCCTCGACGACTCCCGGGACGCGCTGGAGGGCGCGCACGTCACGCCGCCGGGCGTCTGGCGGATGCGCGCGAAGGGCGTCCACCGCGTCGTGGAGACCCGCGTCCAGAAGCGCCAAGCCCAGTACCTCAAAGAGGAGCTGCTCAGTCTCGGCGGCGAGTGCTCGCTGTCGGGGCTGAACGCCCAGCCGCGGGGGTATCTGGACGCCGTGCTGATGGGGACGCTGGCGCAGTTCAAGCGCCTCGCGGAGAAGCTCGACGGCCAGCCCTACGGCCTCTCCGTCTACGCCGACGAGCTCCGAGAGACGCTGGGAATCCAGACCGAGCCCGAGACCCACGGCTACCCGTGGGAGGACGGCACCGCCGTCATGGGCATCCTGAACGTGACGCCGGACAGCTTCCACGACGGCGGCGAGTACGAGCACGTCGAGGACGCGGTGGCGCGCGCCGAGGCGATGGTCGAAGCGGGCGCGGACATCATCGACGTGGGCGGGGAGTCCACGCGGCCGGGCGCGGAGCCCGTCCCCCTCGAAGAAGAGCTGGACCGCGTCGTCCCCGTGGTCAAGCGCATCAGCGGCCTCGACGCGATGATTTCCGTGGACACGCGGAAGGCTGAGGTCGGCCGGCAGGCGCTGGAAGCCGGCGCGGACATCCTCAACGACGTGACCGGCCTCGAAGACCCCGAGATGCGGTTCGTCGCCGCCGAGTACGGCGCACCGCTTGTGGTGATGCACTCCATCAACGCCCCCGTCGAGCCCGGCGAGGACGTCCACTACGACGACGTGGTCGGCGACGTCATCGACGAACTCACCGAGCGCGTGCTGCTCGCGGAGAAGGCCGGCCTCCCCCGTGAGAAAATCATCGTCGACCCCGGACTGGGCTTCGGGAAGTCCACGCCCCAGAACTTCGAGGTCTTGGACCGCACCGACGAGTTCCACGCGCTCGGCTGTCCGGTGCTCGTCGGGCACAGCCACAAGTCGATGTTCGGGGCCGTCGACCGCTACCCCGACGACGGCGGCTACGCGACGGTCGCGGGCACGGCGCTCGCCGCGGACCGCGGCGCGGACATCGTGCGCGTCCACGACGTCGAGGAGAACGTCGCCGCGGTCCGGGTCGCCGAAGCGACGCGGGACGGCGCCGACGACTGACGCGGCGAAGAGCAGGAATCAGCGGGCTGTTCGCGGTCGAAATCAGAGCAGGCCGGCGTGTTCTTGGGCCTCGCGGTAGGCGTCCAGATACGCGCTCACGAAGTGGTCGTGGTCGTACTCGGCGAACGTCTCGTCGACGGCCTTGCGTTCGAGGTCGCCCGCGCGCACCAGACACTCCGTGATTTCCTCGTCGTTGGTCGCGCGGAACCCCCGCTCGTAGGTCTCCACGAGCTCGTGGGCCGACGACTCGGCGTGGTACTCCACGATGCCCACGCAGCCGCAGGCGAGCGCGCGCAGCAGGTCGAGGCCGAACGACGTTCGCTCGGCGGTGTGGACGTAGACGTGGGCGTCCTTGAACAGGCGGACGCGCTCCTCGACGGACTTCTCGCCGACGAACTCCACGCGGTCGTCGATGCGGAGGTCGCGGGCTTGGCGCTCGTAGCCCGCGCGCTCCGGGCCGTCCCCGATGACGGTGCAGTTCCAGCCGTACTCGCGGAACTCCGCCAGCGCCAAGAACAGCGATTCGAGGTTGGCGTCCTCGTCGAGGCGGCGGCTGAACACGATGTCGCCGGCGTCGGCGGGCTCGACGCTGCGAATCGCGTCCATGTCGATGCCCGTCGGGACGACGCGCACGTCGTCGCCGCTCGCGCCGCACTCGCGGGCGCTTGTCTTCACGGTGCGGGACGGCGCGACGACCGCGCTGGGCTTCCGGGCGGCGTAGCGGTACGCGCGGCCGCGCAGGCCGTCGGTGGCGTCGTGGGGGTCGTACCAGTCGACGAGGAGCGGCGCGCCCGCCAGCAGCGCGCCCCAGCGCGCGCCGTAGACGTGGCCGGGCGTCCGGCTCGTGGCGTGGACGACGTCCGGGTCGAGGTCGCGGAGGACGGCCGCCGCCTTCGGGGAGAACCAGCGCTGGCCGCGCTCGGCGGTGACGGCGTGATACGTCAGGTCCTCGTGTTCGAACGTGTCCGGTTGGCCGTCCCACCACTGCGCACAGCAGACGTGGACGTCGTGGCCGCGGGCCGCCAGCAGCGCCGCGAGCAGGCGAAGGCGGTCGACGTCGTCGGCGTCGGCGTGGTGGACGGTCGTCTCCGAGACGAACGCCACGCGCATACTCGGCGGGACGCAGTACGCCGGTAAAAACGGTTCTGTTCGCCCGGCCGCCGGTTCCGCGACCAGAAGCGCTATCGCCGGGCCGGGCGGAAGACGTGGCATGGCTCACGACATCGAGCGGTACCTCAACGTCCGCAGCGCGGGCGGGCCGACGTTCGGGCCGGCAGGCCAGTTGGCGTTCACGCTGGACACCACGGGGTCGAATCAGGTGTGGCGCGTGGACGCGCCCGAGGCGTGGCCGACGCAGTTGACCTTCAGCGACGAGCGCGTCGCCCACGCGTCGTTCTCGCCGACCCGCGACGAGCTCGTCTACGGCCGCGACGACGGCGGCGACGAGTTCTGGCAGCTCCACCGGCTCGCCGCCGACGGCAGCGAGGACGTGGCGCTCACGGACGCGCCGGACGCGAAACACCAGTTCGGCGGCTGGAGCCACGACGGCGACCGCATCGCGTACGCCGCGAACCGCCGCGAGCAGGGCGTCTTCGACGTGTACGTGCAGGGCCGCGACGAGACCGGCGAGGACGCGGACCTGCTCGTTGAGGGCGGCGACTACGACATGCTCGCGGCCGCGGGGTGGAGCCCCGGCGACGACCGGCTGTTGCTCCACGAGAGCCACTCGAACTTCGACGCCGACCTTTACGTCGCGGACGTAGACAGTGGCGAGGTGACGCACGCGACGCCGTACGACGAGGACGTGCAGTTCTCCTCGGTCGCGTGGGCGCCCGACGGGGACGGCGTCTACGTCTGCACGAACCGCGGCGCCGACACCCACTACCTCGGCCTGCTCGACCCCGAGACCGGCGACATCGAGGAAGTCGAGCGCGGCGGCGACTGGCCGCTCGAATCGGTCGCAGTCCACCACGACTCCGGGCGGCTGGCGTACGCGCGCAACGTCGACGGCTACAGCGAACTCACGCTCGCCGATGCCGAGGGCGCGAGCCTCGACGAGTACCCCGAGCCGGACCTCCTCGACGGCGTGGTGTTCGGGCTGAGCTTCGACGCCGACGGCGAGCGCATCGCGGTGTCGGCGTCCTCCCCGACGGAGAACGGGAACGTCTACGTCGTGGACGTGGCCAGCGGCGACAGCCGCCGCTGGACGGACGCCGCCACCGCGGGCATCCCGAAAGAGACGTTCCGCGAGCCCGAGCTAATCCACTACGAGAGCTTCGATAACCTCGAAATCCCGGCGTTTCTGACGCTCCCCGACGGCGACGGCCCCCACCCCGTCGTGGTGGACTTCCACGGCGGCCCCGAGGCCCAGCGCCGGCCGTGGTTCTCATCGCTGCGCCAGTATTTCGTGGCCAACGGCTACGCCGTCTTCGAGCCGAACGTCCGCGGCTCCTCGGGGTACGGCACCCGCTACATGAACCTCGACAACGTCCGCAACCGGATGGACTCCGTGAAGGACGGGAAGGCCGGCGTCGAGTGGCTGGGCGCCCGCGACGACATCGACGAGGACCGCGTGGTCGCGTACGGCGGCTCCTACGGCGGCTTCATGGTGCTGGCGTCGCTCACCGAGTACCCCGAGCTGTGGGCGGCGGGCGTCGACATCGTCGGCATCGCCAACTTCGTGACGTTCCTCGAGAACACCGGGGACTGGCGGCGCGAGCACCGCGAGGCCGAGTACGGCAGCCTCGCCGACGACCGCGAGTTCCTCGAATCCATCAGCCCCGTCCACAGCGCCGACCGCATCCGCGCGCCCCTGCTCGTGCTCCACGGCGCCAACGACCCCCGCGTCCCCGTCGCGGAAGCCGAGCAAATCGTCGAGGAAGCGGGCGAGCACGTCCCCACCGAGAAGCTGATTTTCGAGGACGAGGGCCACGGCTTCTCGAAGCTGGAGAACAAGCTCACCGCGTACCGCGCGGTCGTGGACTTCCTCGACGAACACGTGTAGGTACTTCCCTCTCGGCCTTGACCGACCGGTATGGAAGTCGACTTGACGAACCCGTGGCTGTTCGGCGCGGCCGTCGTCGCGCTCTGGGTGGCGGTGTTCGCGGCGGCGGAGATGCTCGTGCTCGACGGCGACCTCGCCGGCGCGGTCGTCCGCGGGGCCGCCGGCGGGCTCGCGTTCGCCGTCGTGTACGCCTTCATCCGACGGCGGCGGGAGTGACCCGCGACAACTGTTAGTGGCCGCCGCGGCTACCACCGCGTGATGCACGCCGTCGTCGTTCTCGCGCTCCCCGCCGTCGCGTACGCCGCGAGCCGACTGACCGGCGCGGCCGCCGTGCGCGCGGCCGACCGCGTGACCGCCGCGACTCGGGTGCGGCGCGCGAACCGCCTCCTGCAGGCCGCCGCCGCGCTCGGCGGGCTGTTCGCGTTCACCGACTCACGGCTCGCGGACGCGCTCGCCGCCGCCCTCCCCGCGCCCGCCGCCGCCAGCGCGTTCGCCGTGCTCGCCGCCACCGTGCTGGTCGGCGGCGTCGTGCCCGCGCTCGCGGTCCACCTCGGCACGCGGCCCGCGTGGGCGACGGTCACCGGCAACGACACCGACTACGCCGCGACCGTCCGGCGGTTCCTCGCGTTCGCCGTCGTCCTCGTCGCGCCCGCGCTGTTCGTCGTCGGCGCGTGGCTGGCCGCCCCCGACGGCACCGCCAGTCTGCTCGCCGTCGCCGGCGCTGCCGCGGTCGTCGCTGTCGCGCTCCCCGCGGTGGCCTCACGCTTCGGTCCCGTCCGGAAGCCGACCGCCGCGGAAGCCGCCAGCGTGCCCGCGTGCGCCGACGGCCTCCGCGTGCGCGTCGTCCAGACCGGGCGCCACCCCGTCCCGAACGCCGTCGCCGCCGGCGTCCTCCCCGGCGCCCGGTACGTGTTCGTGACCGACGCGCTGTTCCGCACGCTCGACGCCAAGGCCACCAGCGCCGTCGTCGCCCACGAGGTCGGCCACCACCGCCGCGCGCACGTCTTCGTGCGCTTCCTCGCCACTGGCGTCGCGCTCGCGCCCGTCTTCCTCGCGGCGAACGGCGTCGTGGACGCGTTCGCGCCCGCAATCGCGCTCTCCGCCGTGCTGCTGCTCGCGGTCGGGCCGCTGGTGCGGTGGACGGAGTTCGACGCGGACGCGTACGCCGCCGCCCGCGTCGGCGACGCCGCGATGGAGCGCGCGCTCGCCACGCTCGCCGACCGCGGGCTCGTCCCCGCGGAGCGCTCCCGGCTCGCCCGACTCGTCTCCTTCCACCCCGCGGTCGGCCGGCGACGCCGCCGGCTCCGATGACCCAACCGTTTTTCGTGGCTCGCCGTGAGGTGCCACCGTGGACTTCGACCGCCGACGCGTCGCGTTCCGTGTCGTCGTCGCCGTCGCCATCGCCGCCCTGCTGGTCGGGGGCGTCGGCTGGAACCGCGTGCTCCGGAACCTCCGCGACGCCGACCTCGCCGTCTACGCGCTCGCGCCGCTGGGCGCCGCGCTCGCGCTGCTCGCCGGCGGCGAGGGGACGCGGGTCGCGCTCGGCTTCTCGGCGCACGGCGTCCGCGGCGCGCTCGCGCGGCGCGCGTTCTACGGCGCCGCCATCGTCCGGAACTTCCTCCCCGCGGGCAACGTCGGCGGCGGCGGGTTCGTCGCGTACGCGGTGAGCCGCCACGGCGACGTCTCGGTCAGCGAGGCCGTCGCCGGCGTCACCGGCTGGGAGTTCGTGATGATGGCGGCGTCCGCGGTCGTCGGCGGCGTCGGCGCGCTCGCGGTCGCCGCGGCGGGCGGGGACCCCTCGGAGACCGTCGGCCTGTTCGTCGCGTTCGGCGCGGTGCTGGCCGTCATCGCCGCCGCGGGCGTCCTCCTCGACGCCTACCGCGGGAGCGTCGCCGCCGCCATCACTCGCATCGCGGGCGCGCTGGAGCCCGTGCTGACGCGCGTCGCCACCGGCTACGACGGCGACATCGGCGAGGCGCGCGTACGCCGCGGGCTCGACGAGTTCTTCGAGACGCTGCGCCGGCTCGCCGCCGACCGCAGACGGTTCGAGGTGATGGTCGCGGCCGCCCACGTCGCGTGGCTGTGCTGGATGGTGCCGCTGTTCGTCAGCCTGCTGGCGGTCGGCGTGGCGGTGTCGCCGGCGGTCGTGATGGTCGCCGTCACCGTCTCCGGGTTCGCGCGCGCTGTCCCCCTGCCGGCCGGCATCGGTCCGGTGGACGTTGCGCTCGGCGGCGTGCTCGTCGCGCTCACGCCGCACTCCGTGGGGGAGCTGGCGTCCGCGCTCGTGCTCTATCGGTCGAGCATGCTGCTCGTGCAAGTGATGGCGGGCGGGCTCGCGCTGTGGACGCTGGACGTGGCGGCGACCGGCGCGCTCGCCGACTAGATGACGCCGGTCCGCGTCGCCGCCTCGATTGCGGCGTCCTCGCTGATGCCCGAGCCCAGAATCGTGTAGCGGTCCCGAATCTCGTGGGCCGACGTGAGCGCCTCCAGTAGCTCCTCGTCGGTGATGCCGAGGCCGTCCGCGGTCGTCGGCGCGTCCAGACTGGCGAGCGCGTCCCGCACCGAGCGCCACTCGCCCTGCTCGCCGGAGTGGAGGTACTCCGCGAGAATCGACCCGACGCCGACCTGATGGCCGTGCAGCGCCTTCCCCGGCGCGATGCGGTCGAGCTGGTGACTGAACAGGTGCTCGCTGCCGGATGCGGGCCGCGAGGACCCCGCGATGGACATCGCCACTCCCGAGGAGACGAGCGCCTTCATCACCACCCACGCGGACTCCTCCAGTTCGGGCTTGATGGAGTCGGCGCTGTCCACGAGCATCTCGGCGGTCATCTGACTGAGCGCGCCCGCGTACTCGCTGTACGGGACGTTCTGGAGGCGGTTGGCGAGCCGCCAGTCCTTCACGGCGGTGTAGTTGGAGATGATGTCCGCGCAGCCCGCTGTCGTCAGCTCCCACGGCGCGTCCGCGATGACGCCCGTGTCCGCGACCACCGCGACCGGCGGCGCCGCCGCGACCGAGTGGCGGGTGTCGCCCTCCGGGACGGAGCCCCGGCCGGAGACGATGCCGTCGTGGCTCGCGGCCGTCGGCACGCTCACGAACCCGACGTTGAGGTGGTCGCTGGCCATCTTCGCGATGTCGATGGGCTTCCCGCCGCCGACGCCGACGAGGTAGCCGACGTTTATCTCGCGCGCCACGTCGAGCACGTCCTCGACGGCGCCGAACGTCGCCTCCTCGACGACGACGAGCTCGGGGTCGTCGCCCGCGTCCGCGAACTGCGCGACGATACGCTCGGCGGCGACCTCTCGCGGGGTCTCGCTGGTGACGACCAGCGGCCGCCCCGTCAAGTGGGTCTCCACGACGACCTCCCGGGTGCGCGAGAGCACGTCGTGGCCGAGCACGACGCTCCGCGGGAGGCGAATCCACTTCGACTTCTCGAACATGCCCGGGAGTCGCCCGGGGACGAGTAAAAGTCTACTCGTCGCCGACCCGCCCGCGGTCGCTCGCGTCCGTCCGCTCGTAGCGGTCGTCGTAGCGCGCGGCTGCGACGTTCAGAGCGTGTCGAGCACGTCCAGCAAGCGCTGTTCGTCCTCGCGGTCGGGGCCCTCCTCGTCGCCCGTGCGCTCGTTCTCGCGGTGGGCGTCGACGGTGCGGGCCATCGCCTCCTCGATGGGCGTGGACTCGTAGCCCAGTTGTTCGACCTTCGAGGTGTCCAGCAGGTGGGGGTAGTCGCGGTACAGCGGGAAGTCCTCGGGGTCGAGGCCGGCGATTTCGAGTTCACGGGGGCTCGTGTACGCGCGCTCGACGTCCGTCCCGAGCGCGTCCGCAATCAGGTCCAGCATCCGGTCGAGCGTGACGGCGTTCCGGTCGCCGACGTTGTACGCCTCCCCCGGCGTCCCCTCCTCTGCGACGAGGCGCAGGCCGCGCGCCACGTCCGCCACGTAGGCGCGCTGCCAGAGGTTCGTGCCGTCACCGGGGACGACGACCTCGTCGTACTCCGCGACGCGGTGGACCCAGTACGCCAGCCGCTCGGTGTAGTCGTGGGGGCCGTAGACGACCGGCGGCCGCACGCTCATCGCGTTCACGCCGCGCTCGGCCGCCTCGAAGACGATGCGGTCGCCGGCGGCCTTCCGCGGGCCGTACGTCTCGAGCGTGTCGTCGGTCGCCTGCTCGGCGGTGCAGTCCTCAAGCGCCGTCTCGCCCTCGCGCTTAGGGACCTCTTCGTGGGCGTACGCGGAGCCGCTGGAGACGTAGACGTACGCGTCCACGCCGCCGAACACGTCGATGGCGTGCTCGACCTCGCGGGGCTTGTACGCCACGCAGTCGAAGACCGCGTCGGGCTCGACCTCCCGTTTCGCGGTCAACAGCGCCTTCCGGTCGGTGCGGTCGCCCTGCACGTGGTGGACGCGGTCGTCCTCGGCGAACGGGTCGTCGTGATTCCCGCGATTGAACGTCGTCACGCGGTAGTCGTGCGCGAGCAGTTCCTCCACGAGGTGGCGGCCGACGAAGCGCGTGCCGCCGACCACGAGCGCGGAATCCATACCCGGGCGTAGGCCGGCCGCCACAAAAGCGGTGGCTATCCGGAAGCCGACGATGCGGAAAACGGGGGTCGGAGCCGAGGCGCGTCAGTCGGCGCTCCCGGCGAGCGACCCCTCGCTTGCGCTGGCGGGCAGCGAGCGGCGCGCGTCCGCCTCCGGGCGCTCGTCGATGGCGTCCCGGTAGGCGTCCGGCATCACGACCGCGAACTCGGAGACGGCGTCCTCCCAGTCTTCGAGCATTTCGGCCGCGCGCTCGCTGTCGGTGCGGGCGGCGTGGTTCTCCACGAGCCGGCGAATCGCGGACTCGTCGCGGTCCGAGAGGTCGCGGGAGACCGCGACCATCCCGGTGTTGCAGCGCTGTTCGAAGTCGCCGTCGGGGTCGTGGACGTACGCGACGCCGCCGGACATCCCCGCCGCGAAGTTCCGGCCGACGTCCCCGAGCACGACGACGATGCCGCCGGTCATGTACTCGCAGCCGTGGTCGCCGACGCCCTCCACGACCGCGTGCGCGCCGGAGTTCCGGACCGCGAACCGCTCGCCCGCGACGCCGTTGACGTAGCACTCGCCGTCGGTCGCGCCGTACAGCGCGACGTTCCCGACGAGGGTGTTCTCTGCGGGCTCGAAGCCGGCGTCCGCGGGCGTCTCGACGGAGAGCGTGCCGCCGGAGAGCCCCTTCCCGACGTAGTCGTTGGCGGCGCCCGTCAGCGACATCGTGACGCCGGAGGCGAGGAACGCGCCGAAGGACTGGCCGGCGTTCCCGGTCAACGACACGTCGATGGTGTCGTCGTCGAGGCCCTCGACGCCGTGCTCGCTGCTGACGGCGTGGGAGACGCGCGCGCCGACGGTGCGGTCGCGGGTCGTCACCTCGCGGGACAGCGAGACGGACTCGCCGCCCTCGATGGCCGCCTGCGCGTCCGCGATGATGCCCTCGTCGAGTTCCATGTCGGGGGCGTCCTGCTCGACGGTGTGCGTGCGGCCCTCGCCCTCAGGCTGTGCGAGCACCCGCGAGAGGTCGATGTGCTTGCCCTTCGGGTGGTCGCTCTCCGGCTGGGAGAGGTGCTCGACGCGCCCGACGGCCTCCTCGACGCTCGTGTACCCGAGGTCCGCGAGGAGTTCGCGCAGTTCCCGAGCGACGAACGTGAGGTAGTTGGCGACCTTCTCTGGGGTGCCGCGGAAGCGGTCGCGGAGTTCCGGGTCTTGGGTGGCGACGCCGGTCGGGCAGTTGTTCGTGTGGCAGATGCGCGCCATCACGCAGCCCGCCGACACCAGCGACGCGGTGCCGAACGCGAACTCCTCGGCGCCCAGCAGGGTGCCGACCGCCACGTCGCGGCCGGTCTTGAGGCCGCCGTCCACGCGCAGCGTGACGCGGGAGCGCAGGCCCGTCTCCACGAGCAGCTGGTTCGCCTCAGCGAGCCCGAGTTCCCACGGGAGGCCCGCGTGCTTGATGCTTGTCTTCGGGGACGCGCCCGTCCCGCCGTCGTGGCCGGAGATGTGGATGCAGTCCGCGCCCGCCTTCGCGCAGCCCGCCGCCACCGTGCCGATGCCCGCCTCGGAGACGAGCTTTACGTGGACGCGGGCGTCCGGGTTGCCCGCGCGCAGGTCCGCGATGAGCTGCTTGAGGTCCTCGATGCTGTAGATGTCGTGCTGCGGGGGCGGGCTGATGAGGCCGACGCCCGGCGTCGAGCACCGCACGTCCGCGATCATCTCGTTGACCTTCTTCCCCGGGAGGTGCCCGCCCTCCCCGGGCTTCGACCCCTGCGCCATCTTGATTTGGAGGTCGTCGGCCGCCGAGAGGTACGTGCTCGTCACGCCGAACCGGCCCGACGCCACCTGCTTGATGGCGCACTCCTTGTCGGTGTCGAAGCGCTCGGGCGGCTCCCCGCCCTCGCCGGTGTTGGCCTTCGCGCCGATGCCGTTGGCGGCCTCCGCGTTCGTCTCGTGGGCCTCCGGACTGAGGCTCCCGAGGCTCATCGCCGCCGTCGAGAACCGCTCGACGATGTCCGACGCCGGCTCCACGTCCTCCACGGGGACGCTCTCGCGGTCCTCGGCGTCGACGTTCAGGAGCCCGCGCAGCGTCTGGAGCTGCTCGGCTTGGTCGTTGACGTGCTCGGCGTACTCCTGGAACGCGCCGTAGTCGCCGTTGTCGACGCCCTCTTGGAGGCTGTGGACCGTCTGGGGGTTCCACTGGTGGAACCGCCCCGAGGTCCGGTTCTCGAACTCGCCGACGCGCTCCACGTCGGGCTCGTCGTCGAAGCCCGCGGCGTGGCGCGCGCGAACGTCCCCCTCCAATTCGTCGAGGCCGATGCCCTCAGTGCGGTTCGGCGTCCCGGAGAAGAACCGGTCGACGACCGACGAGTCGAGGCCCACGACCTCGAAGATTTGGGCGCCCTGATACGACTCCACCGTCGAGATGCCCATCTTCGCCATCACCTTCAGCAGGCCGTCTTCGAGCGCCTGCAGGTACGACGACACCGCCTGCTCGGGTTCGGGGCCGTCCGGCCCGGCGACGATGTCGCGGGCGGATTCGACGGCGAGGTAGGGGTTGACCGCGCCCGCGCCGTAGCCGACCGTCGCCGCGAGCTGGTGGACGGTGCGGACGTCGCCGGCCTCGACGACGAGCCCGGTGCGCGCCCGCAGCCCCTCGCGCGTGAGGTGGTGGTGGACCGCGCCCGTCGCCAGCAGGCTCGGCACCGGCACCGCGTCCTCGCCGGCCTCGCGCTGGGAGAGCACGAGCAGTTCCACGCCGTCCTCGACGGCCTCGGCGGCCTCGCGCTGGACGCGCTCGACGGCGTCCTCCAGCGACTCGTCGAAGCCAAAGGAGAGGTCCAGCGTCGCCGTCGGCAGGCCCGCGTTCACGACCGCGTCGAGGTCGCTGTCCGCGAGCACGGGGCTGTCGAGGACGACCTGCTCGGCGTGCTCGGGGGACTCCCCGAGGAGGTTGTGCTGGCGGCCGAGCCGCGTCTCCATGCTCGTCACGAGGTCCTCGCGGATGTAGTCGATGGGCGGGTTCGTGACCTGCGCGAACAGCTGGCGGAAGTACGACGCCAGCGGGTGGTTGAACTCCGAGATGCCCGGCAGGGGCGCGTCGTCGCCCATCGAGCCGACGGGGTCTTTGCCGTCTTGGACCATCGGCGCGACGAGTTCGTCCAGTTCGTCGCGCGTGTACCCGAACATCGCCTGCTCGGAGCGCAGGTCGTCGGTGGGGTCGCTCGGGAGCACGTCCGCGCCGGTCTCCGGGCGGAGTTGGCGCTCGGCGACCCACTCGCCGTACTGGTCGTCGGTGAGCTCCTCGAAGACGTCCTCGTCGTCGACGACGCCCTCGCCGGGCTCCGCGAGGAACAGCTGGCCGGGGCGGAGGCGGCCGCGCTCCTCTACCTCGCTCACGTCGCCCTCGAGGGCGCCCTGCTCGGAGGCCATCACGAGCGTGCCGTCGGCGCGCTTCTCGTAGCGGCACGGCCGCAGGCCGTTGCGGTCGAGGACGCCGCCGATGCGGTCGCCGTCGGTGCCGATGACCAGCGCGGGGCCGTCCCACGGCTCCACGAGGCTGGCGTGGTAGTCGTAGAACTCGCGGCGCGCGTCGCTCATCTCGTCGTCGCCCTGCCACGCCTCCGGCACGAGCATCCGGAGCGCGTGCGGGAGCGAGCGCCCGGTCTGCATCAGGAGTTCGAGCGCGTTGTCGACGCTCGCGGTGTCGGACTGCTCGGGGTCGTCGATGACCGGGAGCACGGTGTCGAGCTCGTCGTCGGTGAACCCCGCGGCGTCGAGGTCCGACTCGCGGGCGCGCATCCAGTTGACGTTCCCGCGGATGGTGTTGAACTCGCCGTTGTGGATGATGTTCCGGTAGGGGTGGGCGAGGTGCCACGCGCCCAGCGTGTTCGTGGAGAAGCGAGCGTGCACGAGCGCGAACCCGGTCTCGACGCGCTCGTCGGTGAGGTCGGGGTAGTAGTCGGCGACTTGGTCGCCCTTCAGGAGGCCCTTGTAGACGACGGTGTCGGCGTCCAGCGAGCAGACGTAGAAGCGCTCGTGGTCGACGGCCGCCTCGACGGCCTGTCGGCCGACGTACAAGGCTTTCTCGAAGTCAGCAGTGTCCGCCGGACGTACTACGGCCTGCGCGACGTGGGGCTCGGAGTCGACGGCGGTCTGCCCGAGGTCGCTGTTGTCCGTGGGGACATCGCGCCACGCGTCGACGGCGAGACCGTGCTCGGCGAGCGCGGCCTCGACGGTCTCGACGACGGCGTCGCGCTCGGCGGCGTCCTGCGGGAGAAAGAACGAGCCGACGGCGTAGGTGTCGGGGACGCCGCCGAAGACATCGGCGAAGAAGTCGTCGGGCGTCTGGATGAGCGCGCCGGCGCCGTCGCCGGTGTTCTCTTCGGCGCCGGTGGTGCCGCGGTGCTGGAGGTTCTCCAGTACGTCGAGGGCGTCGGAGAGAACGCGATGGGACTGGCCACCGTCGAGGTCGACGACGACCCCGACCCCGCAGTTCGACCGTTCGTCGGTCGGGTCTGCGAGGAGGTTGTTCGTGCTGTCGGACTGGTGCATGTGACAGGGACTGTCACGACCCAGTAAAACCCTACCCCTGAATGACTAAGGGTAATATAGATGCGTATAAGGTAAATTAAGGTGTTCGGACGACGCGTCCGTTCTGCCCGCAGACCGTGTTCTCGGCGCCTTTGGGCGCCGTCTAGGGATTAGTGGGGCGGTCGTGTTCAGTTCCGACTTCGATCGCATCCACCATTAAATAATCGACCGTGACAAATAGTCGCCAGCTCAGTACGACTTGGCGAAGAACGCCGTCTCCTCGGCGGGCTCACCGCAGACCGCGCAGTCTTTGCCCTCGTGGTCGGGGGTCGGGAGGTGCTCGTCCTCGAACTCGGAAGCCGCGCGCGCCGCGCTGTCCTCCGCCAGCGGCACGAGCACGATTTCCGCGTGAATCTGCTCTTTGATTTCGGCCTCGCAGGCCTCGTCGCCGCACCACGGCGCCTTCACGTAGCCGCCGTGCTGGCCGATGGTGCCCAGAATCTCGTCGCGGCTCTCCGCCTCCCGGACGTTCTCGTCGAGGCGCTCGCCCGCCGCGTCGTAGAGCTTCTCGTACACCGCGTCGAGGTGGTCGTGGACCGTCGCCGTGATGTCCGCGCGGTCCTCCACGCTGTCCTCGCCGTCCGGCCGGTGGACGACGGTGACCTCCTCGTCCTCGACCTCGTTCGGGCCGATTTCGAACCGCACCGGGACGCCCTTCAACTCCCACTCGTTGAACTTGAAGCCGGGGTTGCGCTCGTCCCGGTCGTCGAGGTGGACGCGCACGCCCTGCGACTCCAGTTCGGCCGCAATCTCCGAGGAGTATTGGAGGACCTCCTCTTTCGTGTCCTCCTGCCAGATGGGGACGATGACGACCTGCTTGGGCGCCATCGTCGGCGGGAGCACCAAGCCTTGGTCGTCGCTGTGGCTCATGATGAGCGCGCCGATGGCGCGCCACGACAAGCCCCACGAGGTCGTGTACGCCGTCTTCTCCTCCTCGTCCTCGTCGCTGAACGTGATGTCGAACGCCTCGGCGAACGACTGCCCGAGGTGGTGGCTGGTGCCGCCCTGCACGGACTTCCCGTCGGGCATCAGCGCCTCCACCGTCGTGGTGGTGTCCGCGCCCGGGAACTTGTCGTGGTCGGGCTTCCGGCCGCGCAGCACCGGCATCCCGAGCACGTCCTCGTAGAGGCGCTGGTACTGGTCGAGCCGCAGCGTCGTCTCCGCCCACGCCTCCTCGTCAGTGGCGTGCGCGGTGTGGCCCTCCTGCCAGAGGAACTCCTTCGTGCGGAAGAACGGCTTCGTCTCCGTGGCCTCCCAGCGCACGACGGAGTTCCACTGGTTCAAGCGCAGCGGGAGGTCGCGGTGCGAGCGCACCCACTGGGCCATGTACGGCGCGACGATGGACTCGGAGGTGGGGCGCACGGCGAGGCGCTCCTCCAGTTCCTCGTGGCCGCCCTGCGTGACCCACGCCACCTCGGGGTCGAACCCCTCCACGATGTCCTTCTCGCGTTCGAGGTACGACTCGGGGATGAACATCGGGAAGTAGGCGTTGTCCACGCCCGTCTGCTTGAACCACGAGTCGAGGTTGTCCTGAATCGACTCCCAGAGGGCGTACCCGCGGGGTCGGGTGACGATGAACCCGCCCATCGGCGCGTAGTCCGCCAGCTCCGCCTTCTGGACGACCTCCGCGTACCAGTCGCCGGGGTTGTGCTCCTTGGACTCGGTGATGCCGAGCTCCTGTTCGTCGCTCATTGTCCCAAGTGACGCCTGACGCGCTCTTAAAACCCGTGAAGGTGTGCGACCGACGCCCGAACCCCGAAGCGAGTTGCCCATAGCTAAGTCGCCGCGTTCGCTCGTCCCAATCCCCCGCTAAGCGAGCGAACGCGCGAAGAGCGGAGCGTTCTCCGTGCCGGACGGCTTTAGCAGTAACTAATAGCGTCGCGCCCGTACCGGGGTGCGTGCGCGAGTTCGAGTTCACCGTGACGTACGAACCGGGGAGCGACGCCCTCATGGACTGCTTCATCGAGTACGACAGTCTCCGAGCGTGGACGTCGGTCTGCTTCACGACCCGCGAGCGGATGTGGCGCATTGACCACGTCACCGGCACCGAGGAGGCGCTGGCGGCCTTCGACGACGTGTTCCTCGACGAGTCGCGGTGCAACGAGTGTCTGGACCTCCCGGACTGCGACACCTACCGCGAGTACCACGTCCTCGACGAGTCGCCCAACTCCCGGACCGTCTACACCTTCCGGGAGGAAGTCCACGGCTGCCACTCCGTCCCCCACCACGTCCACGAGCACGTCGGCGACGGCGTCGTCTTCGAGGCGCGCCGCAGCGGCGACGAGTACCGGTGGCGCGTGCTCTACCCCGACGAGCGGCAGGTCGGCGAGCTCTACGACGCCGTGGAGGCCCAGCTCCGAGAGGGGCTGTCGCTGTCGCTGTCGCGGCTCTCCAGCGCCGGGAACTGGAACGCCGAGTCGCGGGTCGCCGCGGAGCTGACGCCCGAGCAGCGCGCGGTCCTCGAGGCCGCCGTCGACGCTGGCTACTACTCGCGGCCCCGCGAGGTGACGGTCAGTGACCTCAGCGACGACCTCGGTATCCCGCGGTCGACGGTGCAGTACCGGCTTCGGAGCGCCGAGGACCTCGTCGTCTCCCAGTTCGTCGAAGACGCGCTGTCGTGAGCGGCCGGGTCTCGCTCGCCGAGAGAACTAAGTGGTATGAGAACGTCCCCCACAGTATGGGCGACACGAAGCGCGGTCGCGAACGGCAGGGTCAGAAGAAGCGCGAACAGCTCCGCGAGCAGGAAGTCCAACGCACGCTCACCGCCTCGGACGACCCGCCGGACCCGCAGGAAGACGAAATCGAGTTCGGCGAGTAGCCGCCAGCGGCCGTTCGGATTTTTCGGTGCCCGAACCGCGTAGCTGCGGCTATCTCGGAGGGTCGAAGGGGCTGGCGGACTCGGTCCACGCCCAGCCCGGGAGCCGCGTCTGGACGCCCGCCGCGAGCGCCGCGTCGAGGTCGTCGCGGCCCGCGGCGCTGTCGGCGTCGCCGGTGGTGTGGACGTCCGCGTAGTGGAACGTCGACTCCGCGAGCAGGCGGAGCGGCTGCTCGCCCGCGACCATCGCGGCGAGTTCGCGCCCGAGGAGTTCGTCCACGACGAACCCCGGGTAGTCGTCGGTCACGTCGAGGTCCCTGAGGAGGGCCACGAGCGCCGCTACGTTCACCGCGCGGTCGCCGTCCGCGAACACGTCGTCGACGGCGCCGCGGTACTGTGCGGCGGTGACGTGGTCGACTTCGGTGTCGAAAGCGTCCCCGAGCGCGTCCCGGACGCCGTTGACCAGCGGGACGACGACATCGGCCCGTTCGAGCACCCACTCGTGTTCGCGTGCAACCGTCGCCGGCGTGAGTTCCATGCCCGCAGTCGTTCGCCAAAGATTACCAAGTTTGCGAAGGCTTTTATAACCGGAACCGCATACTGGGGAGTAAGCGGGTTCTCCTGCAGTAATTCCCGCAGCCCGGCCGCCTCGGCCGAAACACCCGTCTCCATACTGGAATGACGACAGCGTGTGTCTACTCACCACGTTCTACGGCTCACACCTCAGTCCGCGCACCGCGGACTAGGCGTGGCGCCGACGGAGGCGCGGGCGCAGGAGGCCTCATTCCCCGACTATGAGCACTGTAGACCAGCAACTCGAGGAGTTACAGGACCAGATTACGAACGAGATTCCGCCGGATATCTCGGTGACCGACGTGAAGTACGAGGGCCCCGAGCTCGTCGTCTACACCCGAGACCCCAAGCAGTTCGCCCAAGACGGCGACCTCGTTCGGCGGCTCGCCAGCAAGCTCCGCAAGCGCATCACGGTCCGCCCCGACCCCGCGGTGCTCTCCCGCCCGGAGACCGCCCGCGAGAAGATTCTGAACGTCATCCCCGACGACGCCGGCGTCACCGACCTCGACTTCCACGAGGACACCGGCGAGGTCGTCATCGAGGCCGAGAAGCCCGGGATGGTCATCGGCCGCCACGGCTCCACGCTCCGCGACATCACAGAGGCCGCCGGCTGGACGCCCGAGGTCGTGCGCACGCCCCCCATCGAGTCCTCCACCGTCTCGAACGTCCGGAACTTCCTGAAGTCCGAGCGCGACGACCGCCGCGACATCCTGGAGAAGGTCGGCCGCCAGATTCACCGCGAGGAGATGAGCGACGACGAGTACGTCCGCATCACCACGCTGGGCTGCTGTCGCGAAGTCGGCCGCGCGAGCTTCATCCTCTCGACGCCGGAGACGCGCATCCTCATCGACTGCGGCGACAAGCCCGGCAGCGAGGACGAGGTCCCGTACCTCCAAGTGCAGGAGGCGCTGGGCGCGGGCGCGAACTCCATCGACGCGGTCGTGCTCACGCACGCCCACCTCGACCACTCCGCGTTCATCCCGCTGCTGTTCAAGTACGGCTACGACGGCCCCATCTACACGACCGAGCCGACCCGCGACCTGATGGGCCTGCTGACGCTCGACTATCTGGACGTCGCCGCCAAGGAGGGCCGCACGCCCCCGTACGACTCCGAGATGGTCCGCGAGGCCATCAAGCACTGCATCCCGCTGGAGTACGGCGACGTCACGGACATCGCGCCGGACGTGAAGCTCACGTTCCACAACGCCGGCCACATCCTCGGTTCGGCGGTGTCGCACTTCCACATCGGCGACGGGCTCTACAACGTCGCGTTCTCCGGCGACATCCACTACGAGGACACGCGGCTGTTCAACGGCGCGGTCAACGACTTCCCGCGCGTGGAGACGCTCGTCCTCGAATCCACGTACGGCGGCCGAAACGACTACCAGACCGACCAAGAGGACTCCGAGAAGAAGCTCAAGCGCGTCATCAACGAGACGTACGAGGACGGCGGGAAGGTGTTGATTCCGGCGTTCGCGGTCGGGCGCTCCCAAGAGATGATGCTCGTTCTCGAAGAGGCGATGCGGGAGGGCGACATCCCCGAGATGCCCATCCACCTCGACGGCATGATTTGGGAGGCGACCGCCATCCACACCACCTACCCCGAGTACCTCCGCGACGACCTCCGCGACCGCATCTTCCACGAGGACGAGAACCCCTTCCTCGCGCCCCAGTTCAACCACATCGACGGCGGCGAGGAGGAGCGACAGGAGGTCGCGGACGGCGACCAGTGCATCATCCTCTCGACCTCGGGGATGGTGACCGGCGGCCCCATCATGTCGTGGATTCAGCACGTCGGCCCGGACCCCGACTCCACGATGTGCTTCGTCGGCTACCAAGCGCAGGGGACGCTGGGCCGCCGCATCCAGTCCGGTTGGGACGAGATTCCGATGCCCGACTCCCGAGGGAGCGGCCGCACCGAGCGCCTCCAGCTGGAGCTGGACACGGAGACCGTCGACGGCTTCTCCGGGCACGCCGACCGGCAGGGGCTGGAGGACTTCGTGCGCACGATGAACCCCCGCCCCGAGAAGGTGCTGTGCGTGCACGGCGACGAGTCCTCGACGCAGGACCTCTCCAGCGCGCTCTACCACGAGTACAACATGCGGACGTTCGCGCCGAAGAACCTCGAGACGTTCCGCTTCGTCTGAGCCGGCGGCCCCTAATTTTCGCCGCGCCGCGCGGTCGTCGGAGCCGATAACACTATACTCCGCGTTCCAATACTGAGAGGCGTGAGGCACACGCGAGCGGTGAGTCTGTTCGTCGTGGCGCTCGTCGCGTCGGCGGCGTTCGTCGGTCCCGCAGCCGCCGCGCAGGCTGCCCAGCCCGTCGAGGAGGACGGCGGCTACCGGTTCGACGTCGGCGACAGCGACACGAACATCACGTTCTGGCTCCACCTCGACCTGTTCACGAACCTCGGCGGCGCCGGCGACCTCGGGTTCAGCGCCGTCGGGCACGCGATGGACACGCGGGTGGTCGCGGTGGACGTGCAGCTGCGCTTCGACGGCGTCGGGGACGTCGGGAACTTCCTCTCGAACCCGTTCTCGCGGTTCTCCGTGGTGGGTGAGTGGGAGCTGAACCTCCCGTTCCTCTCGGCGGGGCCGGCGGCGGACGACGACTTCAGCTACGAGGGCAACGAGACGATCAACGGGAGCGGCGCGTAGCGGCCGAACCTTCAAACCCGCGTAGCCGTTACGTTACCACATGACAGGGGGCGACGAGCTCGTCGCGGAGCTCCAGCAGCAGGCCGGAGACGCACTACGGGTCGTCGCCGAGTACGACCGAACGGGCTACGAGATACGTTACGCCCGCGGCGACGTGGAGGCCCGGCTGGCCGACCGCGCTGACGACATCCACGAGAACCTCGTGCTCGAAGGCATCAGCCGCAGCCACCTCGAAGACCTCTTCGAGGCGGGCGACCTGCACTGCTCGATGCACCGCTTCGACGAGGTGACCGCGTTCCACTTCGCCGAGGCGGAGTACACGGGGCTGTTCGTCAGCATCGACTCGGACGCGGACATCCCGCTGGCGTCGTTCACGGATACCTGCTGGAAGCGCCTCTAGTCGGCGGCTTCCGCGGGGTCGACGACCTCCTCCGCGAGTTCGTCCACGCCCATGCGCTCGCAGAGGTCGTACAGCGGGCAGGCCTCGGGCCCGTCCAGACACGCGGGCTCGCGCGCCGAACAGAAGTCGCGGCCGAACTGAATCATCGCTGTGTGGCCGAACCCGCACTTCTCGCCCGGCACGTCGGCCTCCAAGGCCTCGCGGACGGCCTCGTGGTCGGCGTCCGGGGCGGCGACCCCGAGCCGGCGCGCGATGCGGTGGACGTGCGTGTCGACAGGGAAGACGCCGTCGCGGCCGCCCGCGAACAGCAGCACGCAGTCGGCGGTCTTCGGGCCGACGCCCTTCATGTCGAGGAGAGCCTCCCGCACTTCGTCGGGGTCGGCGGTACGCACGAATTCGTCGAACTCGTCTTCGCCACCGTACTCCTCGCAGACGCGGCCGGCGAGCCGAATCAGCGTCTCGGACTTCTGGTTGTAGAGGCCCGCCGAGGAGATGGTCTCCGCGAGTTCGTCCTGCTGAGCGGCCGCGAGCGCCGCCGCGAGGTCGCCGTCCCCGCGGGAGCCCGCGCCGTCCCGGTCGCCGTCGGAGGCCGGACGGTCGCTGGGGTCGCCGGGGTCGTAGCGCTCCACGAGCGCGTCGTGAGCGGGCTGGCTGGCCTTGTCACTGGTGTTCTGACTGAGAATCGTGCGGACGAGACACTCGAAGGCGTCGCGGCCCCCGTAGGTCTTCTGCCAGTAGCGGTCGCCGAGCCGGTCGACGACGGCCTCCGCGCGGCTCGTGCCGTCGCCGGGCTCGAACTCCGTGAACCGGCCGGCGTCGGCGTCGCCGCCGGAGATGTTCTCCGCGGGTTCGTCGTCCATACGAGGCGGTGTGTCGGCGAGCGGGAAAAGGCCCGCGGCGGCTCCCGGCGGCCGGGTTACTCGACGCGCAGGGTCGCGGTGAGGTCGGCGCCGTCGGCGAGCGCGGCGACGAGGTCGCGGTCGAGGTCGGCGGCGGCCTTGTCCGCCTCGACGAAGATGGTGCGGTCGTCGACGTACGTGCTCGTGCGCCCGACCATACTGCGGTCGTTAGTGAGTTCGAGGTCGGGGTGGCCGGAGCCAGTGACTTCCTCGCGGTGGCCGTCGGCTTCGAGGACGAGCGTGATGGTTGCGTCGGCGTCCCGGCAAGCGGCGACGAACTCGTCGTCGAAGTCGGCGGGCGCGCGGTCGGCCTCGATGCCGACGATGCAGTCGCCGGCGGGCGTGAGGTAGTCGTCGGTGGTCAGTTCGAGCGTGGAGGTGTGTTCGGCGGCGACGTGTTCGTGGCCGGTCGCCCGCACGGCTTCGTCCATGCGCCGGCTTGCGGGCGGCCGCACTTGTGTACCGCGTTCCGCGCCCGTTGTTTAAGTGCGCCCCCGGAGACATGTGTGAGCCGTTATCACCCGATGAACGGGGTCTGACAACTGCTTACAAGCGACGTGCCGTCGGAAATTTTAAGTGGCGTGGCGGAGTAGTACCCGTTACCAGAACGCTGCGTGCGTTCGTGCACAGCCCGAGAGAATGACAGGACGTTCTCCTTCCGACCGGGAAGTAACACGCTCCGAGCGACGGCTGTCTCGAACGCCCAGCGGGTATGGCATCGAGGTTTGAACAATGGCTGAGGAAGAACAAACTATCGAAGTATCGAGCGCAGAGGAACTCATTACTGACGAGGAACTTCAGGAGAAGTCCAAGGGTCAGCTCATCAAGAACGCCGGCCAGTTCCGGGACCGCCGGAACGAGCTGAACCAGCTCGCCAGTTCCCGCGCCTCCGACCGCGACGAGCTCAACGCGAAGACCCGAGAGAAGGTCGACGAGGCCCAAGAGCACCGCGAGAAGCGCGACGAGCTCAACGAGCGCGTCCAAGAGCACAAGGAAGTCCGCAACGAGCTCAACGCCGAGGCGAACGAGCTCTTCGACGAGGTCGAGCAGCGCAAGCAGGACCTCGAACTCGACGAGGGCAAGGACCTCGAGGAGCTCAAAGAGGAAATCGAGCAGCTCGAGTTCAAGCAGCAGACCGAGGTGCTCTCGACGGAGGACGAGCGCGAACTCATCGAGAAGATCGAGGACAAGCGCGAGGAGTACCAGGACCGAAAGGAGAAGCTCGACGAGTCCGGTGACCTCGAAGAGCTCGTCGAGGAGGCCGAGGAGGTCCGCGCGGAAGCCTCCGAGCACCACGAGAAGGTGACGGAGCTCGCGGACAAGGCCCAAGAGCACCACAACGAGATGATCGAGGCCTACCGCGAGGCCGACGACATCCGCGACGAGGCCGACGAGATG